>Ga0081540_1000009_pt1 | contig 193562 bp, 177 predicted proteins | sample TabmetS2T1R1_FD_71024 | JGI IMG/M metagenome (GOLD analysis project Ga0081540, IMG submission 71024) | Tabebuia heterophylla rhizosphere microbial communities from the University of Puerto Rico - S2T1R1 | ecosystem: Host-associated > Plants > Roots > Rhizosphere ... | reverse complement strand
ACGACGATCGTGCTGGTGAGCGAGAGCAGCCAGACCGCGCCGACCAGCATCAGCGCGACGCCGACGAGCAGCCACGACAGGCCGCCGAGGTCGCGCAGCCACGGCGGCGGGGCGAACGCGCCGGTCAGCTCGCCCGGCTTGATCTCGACGTCGAACTCGGCGACCGGATCGCCGTTCTGGTCGCCCTGCGGGCGCGCGTGGGTGACGCGGCGGATGCGCATGCGGGCGAGGATCGCCGCGCGCGCGGTGAGGCCGCATCACCCAGTTGGGGCGAACCCGAGCGCGCCGCAGTACATCCAGGCGACGAACGCGCCGGGGGCGGCGGCCCACTCGCGCACGCCCGCGAGCGTCGCGTCGACCTCCGCGGGCGTGGCCCAGCCCTGCTCGGCGATCAGGTAGCGCTCTTGGGTCACGCCCGAAACGACGCGGCCTCGCCGCGGAAATTCCCTACGCCACAGTCTGCGTGGGCGTCGGCTCCGGCCCGTTTCGGCACCCGCTCGTCATGAAGCCGTCGCGGCACTCGGTCTTCGCGCGCCAGCGGCTCGTGAAGCCCTTGACGAACGTTCAGGGATTCGCGACGGCGAACGTGTCGCACGTCGCCGGCGTGCCCTCGTCGAAGCCTCGGGTGAGCCACCGCTGGCGCTGCGCGGACGTGCCGTGCGTGAACGACTCCGGCGGGCGCATCACGCCGGTGGCCGCGCGCGCGGGGAAGTCGTCGCCGACGACGGCGGCGGCGTAGCGGATCCGGCCCGCGGCACCGGACTGTCCGGCCTCACGCAGCGGGTGAGCACCGTGGACGGTCGGTTGGAGATCGCGAGTCCGCCGGGTGGGCCGACGGTCATGACCGCCACGCTGCCCCTGCGCGCATGAAAGGGGTCACGGCACTGCGGGTGGTGATCGCCGAGGACGCGGTGCTGCTCCGCGAGGGGCTGCGCCGGGTGCTGACCGACGCCGGGCTCGAGGTCGCGGGCGTCGCCGGGGACGCGGCGCAGCTGCTGCAGCTGGTCGCGGCGCAGCGGCCGGGGGTGGTGCTGGCCGACATCCGGATGCCGCCGACCCAGACCACCGAGGGCCTGGAGGCGGCGGTGGAGATCCGCCGCCGGTGGCCGGGCACGGCGGTGATCGTGCTGTCCCAGCACGTGGAGACCGAGCACCTGTTTGAGCTGCTGGCCGGGGACGCGCGCGGCATCGGCTACGTGCTCAAGGAGCGGGTCGCCGACATCGCGCAGTTCACCGGCGCGATCCGCCGGGTCGCCGCGGGCGAGTCGGTGATCGACCCGCAGGTGGTGGCGCGGCTGGTGGCCCGGCCCCGGCAGGACAGCCCGCTGCAGACGCTGACCGAACGTGAGCTGGCCGTGCTGGCCCTGATGGCCGAGGGCCGGTCCAACCAGGCGATCGCGGCCCAGCTGTTCATGTCACCCAAGACGGTAGAGACCCACGTCGGCAACATGTTCGCCAAGCTCGGGCTGCTCCCGGCGGCGGAGGATCACCGCCGGGTGCTGGCGGTGCTGACCTATCTGCGTGGGTAAGGTCGGGGCATGGCCGCCGATCTCATCCCGCACGAGGGCGACCTGGAGCCGGACGAGGACTACGAGGGCGTGCTGTTCGAGGGCGCCTCGTTCGCCGACGCCGACGCCGGGCACTGCCACTTCCTGGACTGCTCGTTCGTCAGCACCTCGTTTGACGGCGGCCGGCTGCGGAAGGCCCGGTTCACCGACGTCACGCTGCGCGAGACCAGGTTCGTGGGCACCGACCTGGCCGAAACCGGCTGGCAGGACGTCACGCTGTCCGGCTGCGCGCTGGCCGGGGTGCAGGCCTTCTCCGCCTTGATGCGCCGGGTCACGTTCCGCAACTGCAAGCTCGACTCGGTGAACTTCCGCAGCGGCGCGCTCACCGAGGTGAGGTTCGAGGACTGCGTGCTGCGCGACGCGGAGTTCGGCGGCGCCACGCTGCGCCGGGTCGGCTTCGGCGGCTGCACGCTGGCCCGCGCGGATTTCACCAAGGCGAGCTGCGACGAGGTGGACCTGCGCGGCGCCGAGCTCGGCATCAGCGGCGGGTACGAGTCGCTGCGCGGCACCACCATCGACAGCGGCCAGCTGGTCGCGCTCGCCCCGCTGCTCGCCCGCCACCTCGGCATCACGGTCGCAGACTGGCGCGGTTCATGATTGCGGATATCTGCACCCCTGATCAGGGGTGCAGCGATCCGCGGTGATGCGACCTCGCCGCAGATCAAGCGGGCGCGGCGTCAGTGAAGGAGCGGACTTCGCGGGCGAAGGCTTCGGCGCGGTCGCGATAGTCCCGGAATACGCCGAAGCTCGGCGCGGCCGGGGACAGCAGCACGATGCCGTCGGGCTGCGCCCAGCGGTAGCCCGCCGCGACGGCGGCGGCGAGGTCCGGGCAGTCGGTCACGCCCGCGAAGCCTGAGGGGGTGGCGGCTTCTAGGTGGGTGCGGATGCGGGGGCCGCTGTCGGGGAGGGTGAGGACGTAGGTGGGGACTTCGCGGGCTACGATCCCGGCGGCTAGGGGGGCGTAGTCGATGCCGCGGTCGTGGCCGCCGACGATCAGGGCGATGCGGCGGCCGGGGAAGGCGTCCAGCGCGGCCAGGGTAGGCAGCACGTTGGTGGACAGGCTGTCGTCGACGAAGCTGACGCCGCCGACCGCGCCGACCGGGGTGAGCCGGCTCGGCAGCGGCTGGTAGCCGGCCGCGGCCCCATGCAGCGCGGTGGCATCGGCGGCGCCCGGCACCCCGAGGGCAGCCAGGCAGCGGCGGGCGATGAGCGCGTTGCGGCGGTTGTGCCGACCGGGCAGCGCGAGCGGTCCCATCCAGTCTGCCGCCGGGTCGTCGTGCTCACTGACCCATTCGATCCGCGGGCCGAGCAGCCCGGCGTGCTCGCGGAGCAGGCCGCTGTCGCCGTTCGCCACGGTGAGTTCGGCGCCGGGCTGGGAGCACGCGGACAGCTTGTCCCGGTAGTACTGCTCCACGCCCCCGTGCCAGTCCAGGTGGTCCGGGTGCAGCGAGGTGACCGCGACCACGGGCGGCGAGACCGGCAGGTCGGTGGCCTGGTAGCTGGACACCTCGATCACCCAGAAGTCGAAGTCGCCCGCGTTGTCCGGGTCGTAGGGAACGGCGCCGATGTTGCCGCCTACCATGCACCGGTAGCCGAGCCCGGTCAGGAGGTGCCCGGTCAGCGAGGAGGTGGTGCTCTTGCCCTTGGTGCCGGTCACGCACAGGACGCGCCGCAGGTCCGCCTCTGCGAGCCACAGGCCCAGGCCGCCCACCACCGGGATGCCCGCCGCGGACAGGTGCGCCACCTCGGGCCGGTACCGGGACAGGCCGGGCGTCTTCACCACCACGTCGCAGCGCAGGAGGGCGGCCAGGCCGCCGTCGGCGGTGGCGAGCACCGGGCGCCGGGAATCGGCCGGGCCCACCGGGCCGGCCGGCCGGTCGTCGACCAGGACCGGCTCGGCCCCCAGCGCCAGCAGCTTGCGCAGGTTGGCGTGGCCTTCCCGGCCCAGGCCCCAGATCCCGGCCCGGGTTCCGGCCAGGTCGGACCAGGAGAGCTTGGGCCGCGGGCCGGTCGTGGGTACGCTGCTCACCGGTACCGGTCCGGGATGAAGTTCCTGCCGAACGGCTCGAGCATGGCGGCGGTCTCCGCCGGTGACGGCGCGTCCGGCCAGCTGGCCACCTCGGCCGCGAGTTCCTGCAACAGGCCGGAGTCCGCGCGGTCGTCGCGCCGCGCGGCCAGCAGCACCGCGGCCCGGCACTCGGTGACCTCGCCGACGCATTCGAACGGCTTGGCGCCCGCGCCGAGCAGTGACCGGAACTTGGCCGCCAGCCCGGGGTCGTCCAGCGGCTCCCCCGCCACCGCGAAGATCCGCCGCAGCGTTCCAGCCGGCAGGAAGGGCGCGAGGATCAGGTCGATGAAACAGCACTTGTCGCACTGGCCGCACCAGTAGGCGAATCGCCGCGACCGTTCGGTATAAAAGGCCTTGTTACAGCTGCGGAAGGAGTCGTGGTACCGGGTGAGCGCCGCGAACTCGCGCCCCACCCACAGCTCGGTCCGGTCCCTGAGCCAGGAGAAGTATTCCGGGGCGGAAGCCTGATCGGCCAGCACGCCGCGGAAGGCGGCCTCGAACTCCTCGCTCTTGGAGAACTGGTGGTTGACCGGGCGGCCGTCGAACTCCAGGGTCGGGATGGACGCCGACCACTCGTTGGACATGACGACGGCGTGCCTGCCCTCGAGCACCGCGGCCAGCACGGCGATCGCCGATAGGATCCCGGTCACCGGCACGTGCCCGTTGAGAAAGCCGAGTTCGGCCGAGCGCAGCAGTTGCGGGTCGATCTCGCGTTCGGCGCGGACGACGGGTAGCCCGGTCACCGCGGCCGGCTGCTCGATCGCGTCGAACCGGTCGCCGGGCCTGCTCACCACGAACAGCGCCACGTCCGCGCGCTGCCGGACCTGCTCCACCGTCACGATCGAGTCGATCCCGCCCCCGAACGGGACGAGCGCGCGCAGCCCCCCCGGAGGGGGGCCGGGGGGCCCAGGTCCCCCCGAAGGGGGGCCGAGGGGCCGGGGGGTACGGGGGGCGGGCAGCCCCCCGTGAGCGGGGGGGTCTGGGGGGGTCGTCCCCCCGGGAGAAAGGGTCTGGGGGAGGTCGTCCCCCCCGTGGCGAAACCGCAGCTGGGTGAGGTCGAGGTGGTTGCGGTAGGCGAACTCGGCTAGGCCCTGGAGGTAGAACGCGCGGAGGAAGGCTTCTTCCGCCACGGTCAGCGCGGTCGTTCCGAAGTCGATGACCGTGGGGGCCGCGGTCTTGTAGTACGAGACGCCGGACAGCAGGAACACCAGGCGGGCGGCGGCGCGGGCCTGTTCGGTGTGCCACTGCTCGCCGGAGGGCAGGGTGACGCGCTCGGTGAACTCGCGGCCGTCAAGCTCGTACCGGCAGGTCAGCACCCCGCGCTCGGCGTCAACGGCGTACTCGCGATAGCGGAAGACGCTTCCGCGCGGCGCGCTCATCGTTCACCGCCGGGCCGCAGCCGGGCGGCCAGGGCCAGGCGGCCGCAGGGGCGCGCGGCGCGGTCGCTGAAGAAATCACCCGGGACGGGGCCGGTGGGGATGGCGGCGGCGTGGATCCGGGCGCCGGGCACGCCGGCCTGGCGGAGGGCGTAGCGGTTGGCGGAGTGCAGGTCGAGCAGCCAGCGGCCGGACGCCGACGGGTCGGGACGGATGAACCCGGCCGAGGCCGGGCCGAAGGACCAGGTGACGGCCTGGCGGACGTCGGGACCGACCTGGTAGCGGTCCGCCCCGGCGGCGGGACCGATGCCGGCGACGACGTCGGACGGGCGTGTGCCCAGTGCTCGCATGGCAGCCAGGGTCGCGGCGGTGACCCCGGCCACGGTGCCGCGCCAGCCGGCGTGCACGCAGGCGAGCACGCCGGCCACCGGGTCGTGCAGCACGATCGGAACGCAGTCCGCGGTCAGGATCGCGAGCATCACCCCGGGCGAGGTGGTGACCAGCGCGTCGGCCCCGGCGATGGCGTCGTCGAGGGATCGCGTTCCGCTCCCCCGGTCGGCTTCGGCCACGACCGCGACCCCGGCGCCGTGTACCTGGCGGGCGAAGACGAAATCGCCGGGGGCCGCACCGAAGGCGGCCGCCAGCCGGCGGCGGTTCTCCAGCACGCGTCCCGGGTCGTCGCCCACGCTCAGGCTCAGGTTCAGCGTGGCGTAGGGTCCGGACGAAACCCCGCCTGAGCGCGCGGTGACGGCGGCGTCGGCGCCGGACGCGTCGAGGGCGGGCCAGGTCAGCAGGCGCAGATCGCCGACCGCGCGGAACGCGGTGGACGGTGGTGAGGTGGTATCGGAGGTCATCGCGTGTGAGCTTAGCGGTCCTTGGTGGAGGCCAAGACCTCGGCGGCGCGCAGGGCGCGCAGCACGTTGCCGCCGGCCAGGGCGGCGCAGTCCGGTTCGGTCCAGCCGCGGCGCAGCAGCTCGGCGAACAGGGCCGGGTAGGCGGCGACGTCTTCCAGGCCGACGGTGACGTCTTCGGTGCCGTCGAAGTCGCCGCCCAGGCCCACGTGCCCGACGCCCGCCACCTGGCGGACGTGGTCGATATGGTCCGCGACCTGGGTCAGCGTGGCCCGGGGCAGCGGATGCTCCCGCTCCCACTCGGGCCTGATGCCGAACAGCTTGCTGAGGTCCCTGGGGTCCAGGCCGCGGCGCGCGGCCTCAGCCTTCAGACCCGCCAGCCAATCGGCGCACTCCTGGGAGACGAAGCCCGGCACGAACGTCACCATGCAGACGCCGCCGTTGCCCGCCAGCCGGGCCAGCACGTCGTCGGGCACGTTGCGCGGGGAGTCGCACAGCGCGCGGGCCGAGGAATGACTGAAGATCACCGGGGCCACGGCCACGTCGAGCGCATCGCGCATCGTGTCCGGGGACACGTGCGACAGGTCGACGAGCATCCCGATCCGCTGCATCTCGCGGACCACGTCCCGGCCGAACCCGGTCAGCCCGCCGGCCTGCGGCTCGTCGGTGGCCGAATCGGCCCAGCCGACGTTGGCATTGTGGGTCAGGGTCAGGTACCGCACGCCGAGCGCGTACAGCGTCCGGAGCACGCCGAGGGATCCGGCGATCGCATGACCGCCTTCGGCGCCGAGCAGCGAGGCCACCCGGCCGGAGGCGACGACCTGTTCCACGTCGTCCGCGGTCAGCGCGATCCCGAGCGCCTCCGGGTAGCGCACGATCATCCGGCGGGCCAGGTCGATCTGCTCAAGCACGGCCGTAACCGCGCCGTCGCTGGGCAGCGAGGCCGGAACGTAGACGGACCAGAACTGGGCCCCGATACCGCCGGCCGCGAGCCTGGGCAGGTCGGTATGCAAACCTCCGGCTGGCGCCTCCAGGTCGAAGACGACCTGGCTCGCATTATGGCCGTGCTGCCGGGCCCGGTCACGCAGCGCCCACGGCAGGTCATTGTGCCCGTCGATCAGCGGGAACCGCCCGAGCATGTCCCGCGCCCTGCGGTCGAGATCGGCGAGGTCGAGGTCAGGGTCGAGGTCGGTCACCTCGCCAGCCTACGGGTCCGGCTGGCCGGCTTACTTACGACGGCGCGGGCCGAGGCTCCGCAGCCTGATGTAAGCGAGCAGGGCGAAGATCACCGCCAGCCCGGCCATGAAGCCCATGTCGCGGAGCCAGTTCTGTGATGACTGGTTCCACAGCGGGTCCCTGACCGTGGCGGGCGCGGTGATGACGTTGAGGTTCACGGTGCTCGCCGTCGCGGCGAGACCCCAGCGGGACGGCGATATTACCGAGAGCTGCTTGAGCCCCACGTTGTCGGCCAGCGGTACCACGTAGCCGGACAGGACGACCTGGACCATGGTGAACAGCACCAGGAAAGGCATCGCCTTCTCCGACGTGCTGACCATGGCGGACACGAACAGGCCCAGGCACATCGAGGCGACGGCGAGCAGGGCGATGCCCAGGATCAGCTCGACCAGCGGGACGGCGGTGAGGAATGCGCCCGGGTGGTGTACCGGCCGCGTGTTCACGCCGATCAGCACCAGCAGTATCGACTGCAGGATGCTGACGCCGCCCAGGACCAGCAGCTTGGAGACCAGGTACGCGCCGGACGACAGGCCGGCCGCCCGTTCTCGGGTCAAGATCGAGCGTTCCTTGACCAATTCCCGCACCGAGCTGGCCATGCCGGCCAGGCACGCGCAGATGACCATGATCAGCAGCAGCGTCCCCGCATCTCCGTTGGTGTGTGGCGCGCCCGCTAGGCCAAATTTGGCCGGAACCTGGGAGATCAGCGCGCCGAGGAGGATGGGCAGCAAGGCCATGAACGTCAGGTAGCCGCGGTCGGACGCGATCACCCGCACGTACCGCCGGGTCAGCGTGCTCAGCTGGCTGAACGCGCCGCGCCGCTGCGGCGGCGGGGTGGCCGCCAGCTCCTGGCTGTTCGGCACCTGGGACGGCTGCTGCCGCTGGCCCAGCACGTACTGGGCGTAGGCGGGCGAGGCGGCGTACTCGGCGGCCCAGTCGCGGTCCGGGTACCGCTCGAAGGCCTGGAACACCTCGGCCCAGCGGGCCTGGCCGAAGTAGGCGAGGCCCTCCTCGGGCGGGCCGTAGTAGGCGATCCGCCCGCCGGGGACCAGGACGAGCAGCCGGTCGCAGGTGTCCAGGTTGTCCACGCTGTGCGTGACGACGATGACGGTCCGGCCGTCGTGGGCCAGGTCCCGCATCTGCTCCATGACCGACTTGTCCAGGCCAGGGTCCAGGCCCGAGGTCGGCTCGTCCAGGAACAGCAGCGACGGCTTGGTCAGCAGTTCCTGCGCCACGTTGACCCGCTTGAGCTGGCCGCCGGACAGCCGGTCGGCGCGGGTGTTGGCGTGCCGGGTCAGGCCCAGCTCGCCCATCACCTCGTCGACCCGGCCGTCGCGTTCCGCCGGTTTGACGTCCGCGGGGAACCGGAGCTCGGCCGAGTACTGCAGCGCGCGCCGCGCGGTCAGCTGGGTGTGCAGCACGCTTTCCTGCGGGACCAGGCCGATCCGGTACCGCAGCTCGTTGTAGTTCTGGTACAGGTCGCGGTTGTCGTACAGCACCGTGCCGGTGGTCGCGGGGCGCATCCCGGTCAGCGCGCCGAGCAGGGTGGACTTGCCCGCGCCGCTGGGGCCGATGACGCCGAGCAGGCACTTTTCCGGGATCGGGAACGAGACATTGTCCAGCAGCACCTTGCTGCCGGCCTTGACCACGAGTTCCTGGGCGGTGAAGGTGATGTTGCCGTCGTCGACGAACTGCCTGAGCTCGCCGCCGGTGAGCCGGAACGTGGAACTGCCGATGCTGACCAGGTCCTGTTCGGTCAGTACCTGCTTGGTGACCCGCTGGCCGTTGACGAACGTCCCGTTGTGGCTGCCGAGGTCGACGATCTCGTACTGGCCGGTGGGTGACTTGCGCAGCTCGGCGTGGTGCCGCGACACGTTGAGGTCGGACAGGACGACGTCGTTGTCGGGCACCCGTCCGATGCGCATGGCCTTGGCCGGCAGCGGCATCCGCGAGGTGGGCCTGCGGTCCACGCTCGGCAGCATCTCGGCCTGGACCGCCGCGGCCGCCTGCGCTAGCTGGGGTGGCTGGGGTGCGACCGCAGGCTGAGGCGACGGATAATCCCGGGGCGACTGGTAATCCGCGGGCGGCTGGAAGTCCTGGGGCGGGACGCCCGATCCGTGCCGCGGGGCGTAGTCGCGCGGGGCGGGCTCGGGCCGGGGCGGCTCGGGCCGGAGCGGTTCGGCGGCCGCGGGCGGGCGGGACGGGACGCCGGCGGGCGGCGAAACCGGACCGGGCTCCTGGGCCGGCTGCCACCACGACTCGGAGTCGCGGCGGGGTGCGGGCTCCGGCTCGGCTTCCGGGGCGGCGGGAGCCGGCGCGGCAGGCATCGACAGGGCGGTGCCCGGGTGGTCAGGCGGGGGCGCGGCGGCCGGCGGGGCCGCCGATGCGGCGACCTGGGGCACGCAGCGAAGGACCGGGCCGTCGTCCGGGTTGCCCAGCCGCACCACGCATTCCTCGCGGATATCGATCCGGTCGAGCCGCTGCGCCCCGAGGAACGTTCCGTTCGTGCTGCCGAGGTCTTCTATGACCCACCCGTCAGCTTCGGCCCGCATCTGCCCGTGCCGCCACGACACGCGCGAGTCGGTCATGACAACGTCGGACTTAGGGTCCCGGCCGATCTGGTACGTGGTTCCCGCGGTTAGCTGATGAACCGAGCGCCTGGTCCGAACTTCCAGGTCGGGAGGGGCAGACGGGCTGGCAGGCCCCCCTGCGGGGGGCGCGGCCTCGGCTAGCCCCGCGGGCGCGAGCCCGGCCGTGGACGGACTGGCCTGCGGCGGGCGACGGTCAGACCAGTCGAAACGCTCGGGTGGCATGCTTACAAAGTGTAGGGCCGCCGCGGGTAAACGGGAATCAGGAGAACCATTCAGGTTGACCGTGCGTTTTGACATATTGGGAGGCGGACACCCTGATACTGGAGCGTCCGGCACGGCATCTTGAAACTGAGGGTCAGGAACCCCGAGCCACACTCACGCTGAAGGCTGCATGTGACTCACTCGCCATCCCCGGTAACTAGATGACACCGCAAAGGTGGGGAAATGATAATCGTTGGCAGGCATCGCGGGGATAGGGCCATCGTGGCCCGCAACACGGGGAGCGCCGCATGAGCTCCGATCCCACCCAGCCCGTGCCGGAGTGGTGGCAGCAGCCGCAAGCGCCGAAGCAGGAACAGGCGCCCCAGAAGGACCGGGACCGGGACCCACAGGACTCTCAGGCCACGCGGCAGTATCCGACGAGCCAGGGATCACCGGCCAGGCCCACCTTCACGCCCAGCCAGGGGTATCAGCAAGATCAGGACTATCCGGGGAACCAGGGCTACCAGGGACCGCCAGGGGCCCCGACGTATCCGGCCAGCCAGGGCATTCCGGCCGCTCAGAGGTACCAGGGACCGCCCGCGCCGGTACGCCGGCGCCGGCGCCGGTGGCCGTGGATCACCCTGCTCGTCATCGTCTTGGTGCTGGTGGGCGGGGACCGGGCCGCCAAGGCCTACGCCGAGGACCGGATGGCCAGCCAGGTTCAGTCGTCCCTGGCCCTGTCCGGCAAGCCGAACGTGACCATCCAGGGTTTCCCGTTCCTGACCCAGGCCGCCTCCCGCACCTTCAACACGGTCGACGTCAACGCGAGCAACGAGACCGCGGGACCGGGCGGGCAGCTCGAGATCGCCAGCCTGACCGCGACGCTGCACGGGATGCACATCCACGGAACCAACAGCGCCACGGTCGACCAGTTCACCGCGTCGGCCCTGGTCACCTTCACGGCCCTGGCCCACGCGGGGGGCATACCGCAGGGCATCACGCTTTCCTCCGACGGAGGGAACCAGATCAAGGCGACCGTCGACATCCTGGGCTTCAGCAGCGATGCCACGGCCAAGGTGACCCAGGTCGGCGACGACAAGATCAACGTCAAGATCACCGACTTCGCCGGGGTGCCGGCCGACGTCCTCGGCAGCCTGACGGACTTTACCTTCAGCATCCCGAAGCTCCCAGCCGGGGTGAAGATCCAGAGCATCAACGTCACGCAGCAGGGGCTCCGGATCACCGCCGCCGGCCAGAACACCACGCTGAGCCAGTAACCGAGCCATATCGGCCGAAGGACTGACCTCGCCGGGGCGCGATGGCCGGTGCGGGGGCGAAGGGCCCGGACCGTTCGGGATATGGGGACGGGACCTGGGACGGCGGTAGGCTCTCGGCTGATGCCTGCCACCTGTGCCTTCTGTGCCATCATCCGAGGCGAGACCCCGGCCGTGACCATCCTGGAGACGGAGCGGCTGATCGCGTTCCTCGATTACCGGCCGCTGTTCCACGGGCACACGCTGCTGGTGCCGAAGCAGCATGTGCGGCTGCTCAGCGAGCTGCCGGCCGAGCAGGTACCCGAGTTCTTCACCACGGCGCAACGGCTGGAGCGCGCGGTCGAGGACGGCCTGGGCGCCGACGGCTCGATGATCCTGATCAACAACGTGGTCAGCCAGTCCGTCCCGCACCTTCACCTGCACGTGATTCCCCGGAACAAGCGTGATGGCTTGCGGTTCTGGCTCGGGCCGCGGCACCCGTACGACGAAGCTCACCCGGCGGAGGGCTACGCGGAGAAGATCAGGGCCGCCCTGCCCAGCTGAATGGGCCCAGCTGAATGGGCCGGGCTGAACCATGCGGCCAGTCCCGGCGTTACGGTTGGGTAATTAGGCACCGGCCCCGGGAGAACCTTCATGCCCGACGATCCCAATGGATTCGCGCGTGACCTGTTCGACGGGCTCCCAGCCCGGTACGACCGGCTCGCTGAGCTCCTCTCCTTCGGGCAGAACGGGCAGTGGCGGGCCGAGATGGTGGGTCACGTCGTCCCGGCGGACGGCGTGATCCTCGACGTGGCGTCCGGCACCGCGGGCGTGGCGCTGCAACTGGCCGCGCGTAACGATCGCGAACGCGGGCGGGCCCGGGTGGCGGGCGTGGACCTGACCGAGGCGATGCTGCGCCAGGGGCAGCGCCGGGTGGCCGCGGCCGGGATGCGGGACCAGATCTCGCTGGCGGTCGCGCGGGGCGAGCAGCTACCCCTTCCCGACGCCAGCGTCGACGCGCTGACCTTCACCTACCTGCTCAGGTACGTACGGGACCCGCAGGCGACGCTGGCCGAGCTGGCCCGCGTGCTCAAGCCGGGGGCGCCAATGGCCAGCCTGGAGTTCTGCGTGCCGACCGGGCCGCTGTGGCATCCGGCCTGGTGGGCGTACACCCGGATGGTGCTGCCGGCCGGCGGGCTGCTGCTGGGCGGCCGGGAGTGGTTCCGGGTGGGCCGCTTCCTCGGCCCCAACATCTCCGCGCACTACCGCAGGTACCCGATCGCCTGGACCGTTCAGGCGTGGGAGAAGGCGGGCCTGACCGACGTCGGGACCCGGGTGATGAGCCTCGGTGGCGGCCTGGTGATGTGGGGCACGCGTGCAGGCGGGTGAGACGAAGCCGGCCTACTACGCGGCGGGGCCCGGACGGTGGCGGGACTGGTGGACGCTGCTGCACCCGCCGTACACGGCGTGGCACCTGTCCTACGCGGTGATCGGCGCCGCGCTGGCGCCCCGGGTGCTGGTCAGCAACCTGATCGCGACCGTACTGGCGTTCTTCCTCGCGGTCGGCCTGGCCGCGCACGCGCTCGACGAGCTGCGCGGCCGTCCGCTGCGGACAGCTATCCCGTCCGCCGTGCTGGTCGCCGTGGTGGTGGCCGGCCTGGTGGGCGCGCTGGTACTCGGCGTGTTCGGGGTGATCCGGGTGGGCTGGACGCTGATCCCGTTCATGGTGGCGGGCCCCGTACTGGTGATCGCGTACAACGCGGAGCTGTTCGGCGGGCTGATGCATACGGACTTCGGCTTCGCCCTCGCCTGGGGCGCGTTCCCCGTGCTCACCGCGTACGTGGCCCAGACCGGGACGCTGGCCCTGGCGCCCGTCCTGGCCGCGGCCGGGGCGTACGCGCTGTCCGCGGCGCAGCGCCAGCTGAGCACACCGGCCAGGAACATCCGGCGGCGCGCGCACCGGGTGGAGGGCAGCATCATTTACGCCGACGGGCGGACCGAGCTGGTCACCGCCGACACCCTGCTGCAGCCGCTGGAACGGGCGCTGCGCGCGGCTTCCTGGGCGATCATCCTGCTCGCCGCGGCGCTGGCGGTGGCCCGCCTGACGTGACCGCGGCTGGCCGGCCGCGAAGCCCTGCGCCATCGGGGCCGGCGGATTGGTAGCTACTTTCAGTAACTCGCTATAATCAGTAAGTCAAGAGAGTTGCCCTGGGATAGCCGGGAAGCCGGAATGATCCGCATTTCAGGCGAGCCCCGCAGTCACGCCAGTCCCAGTTCGTTACTAGGATTGCCGCAAAAGGTACATAAAGTGACGTTTCGGGAGAAAGGTGAGTCATCGGAACTCCTGTCTGAACGCGCCGTCCGTAGCCCATAATTGACAGGAGCGCAGCGATGCCATCAGGAGACCGCACGTGACATCCGGCATGTCGGCCAAAGGCAGCGCTCTCGGGGCTGGCGCTGCCGAGGGCGATGTCGTACCGAGTCGTGCCTCGCTACCCCCGGATCCTGGCAACGGAACCAAGCGAAACCGTGAATCAACCGACTCCAGTACCGGCACGAACTTCCAGGAGGCCGGGATCGCCGACACCCCGGAACCCTCGCATCCGGCCCTGTCCTCGTCCGTGCGGACGCTGATCCTCGGGATCGACTACGACGGGCGCATCGTGCAGCACGACAGGAACGCGGCCAAGATCCTGGCGCGCCAGCCAGAGGAGCTGCTCGGCGCGCAGCTGATCGAGCTGACCTCGGGCTCGCACGGGAACCATAGCGAAGCGGACCAGGCGCAGGGCAACTCACACGCGAGCCGCCCGGGCGACGCCGTCGCTGCGGTGGCCGGGCTGCTCGAGGCCATCCGTTCGGATCGTGAGGGCAGTGCCATGCTCACGATCGATACCCGCGACGGCCTTCCGGCCGAGGCGGTGGTGACCGTCCACCCGATGCGGGCCGGCGGGACCAGCCTGGCCGCGCTGGCGCTGCTGCGCATTCCCGCACCCAACTCCGAGCGGTTCGTCGATCCCGCGCTCATGCGCAGGCAGATGCTCGATGACGCGCTCACCAGGATCGGCGACACGCTCGACATCGACGACGTGGCCCGCGTCCTGCTCGACGCGATCGTGCCGCACTTCTGCAACGTGTCCGGCCTGCTGTTGCTGGAGAGCCTGGCCGGGGACGACGAATTGCCGTCGCACGGGCCCGAGGGGTCGGTGCCGCTGCGCCGGATCGCGCTGGTCCACGACCGGAAGGATCCTGCCTGGGAGGCGACCTTCCCGACCGGCGAGATCCTGCGGTACCCGCAGAACACGCCGTACTACCGGTGCATGGACACCGGCGCGCCGGTGCTCGAGGCGACGATCAGCAAGAGCCAGGCGAGCGAGATCGCCAAGGCCTGGCGGCGCAAGCCAGTGGCCAAGCTGCTGTCCGGCGCCTCCATGGTGGTGCTGCCGCTCATCGCGCGCGGCACCATGCTCGGCTTCTTCGTCTGCACCCGGCAGGCGGGGTTCCGCCGGTTCGACGCGTACGACGTCGAGATCGGCATGGACTTCGCGACCCGGGCCGCCGTGTTCATCGACAACGCCCGCCGGTACAGCCGGGAGCACGCGACCGCGCTGACGCTGCAGCGGAGCATGCTGCCGACCGGGCTCTCCGCGCCGTCCTCGGTCGAGGTCAGGCATCGCTACCTGCCGGGCAGCAAGATGATCGAGGTCGGCGGGGACTGGTACGAGTCGATCGCGCTGCCCGGGGGGCGGGTCGCGCTGGTGGTCGGGGACGTGGCCGGGCACGGCGTGCGCGCCGCCGTCACCATGGGCCGGCTGCGCACCGCCATTCACACCCTGGCCATGCTCGAGCTGCCGCCCGCCGACTCGCTGCTGCAGCTCGACGAGCTCATGCACACCCTCGGCGAGCGCGAGCCGCACTTCGCCACCTGCGCCTACGCCGTCTACGACGCGGTCAGCGGGGAATGCGAGGTGGCGGTGGCCGGCCACCTGCCGCCGCTGCTCGTGCACCCGGATGGCACCAACGAACTGCTCGACGTGCCGCCCTCGCCGCCGCTCGGCATCGGCGACGGCGAGGTGGAGAGCCGCCGGTTCCCGGTAGAAGACGGCAGCCTGTTCGTGCTGTACACCGACGGCCTGGTGGAGAACAAGGGCCAGGACATCAGCGACGGGCTGGCCCGGCTGCGCGGCATCTTCGGCCCCGGCTCGCCGACGCGGCCGCTCGAGGACCTGTGCAAGGCCACGCTGGAAGGGGTGTACTCCGATCACCAGCGCGACGACATCGCGGTGCTCATCGCGCGGCTGCGGCGGCTGCCCGAGGACAGCTACGCCTCGTGGACCCTCGCGCCGAAGCTAACCTCCGTGCGGGAGGCGCGTTCGGTGCTGGCCGAGCCGATGAAGCGGTGGGAGCTCGAGGACCTGATCCCCACCACCGAGCTGCTGGTCTCCGAGCTGGTGACCAACGCGGTCAAGTACTCGCGTGGCGAGGTCACGCTCCGGCTGGTCAACGAGCGGGCTCTGGTCTGCGAGGTCATCGACTCCTCCGGTGCGCTGCCGAGGCTACGGTCGCCGAACGGGGACGACGAGAACGGGCGCGGCCTGCAGGTCGTGCGCCAGCTCTCGCAGCGCTGGGGCGCCCGCCGGACGACGGCTGGCAAGGTCGTCTGGTGCGAGCAGCCGCTGCCGGGCAGCGCCGGCATGGAGGAGCCGCAGCCCTTCCACTGACCGGCCTTCCACTGACCGGGCGCTACTCGACCGTGACGCTCTTGGCCAGGTTGCGCGGCTTGTCGATGTCCCGGCCCAGCTTGGCCGCCACATGATAGGCGAGTAGCTGCAGCGGGACGTTCAGCAGCAGGGGCTCCAGCTCGGGTTCGCCGCGGGGCACGCGGACGACCGCGTCGGCCAGGCCTGGCGGCAGGTCAGCGCTGGTCACCGCGATGACCGGGCCGCCGCGCGCCTTGATCTGCTCGATCGTGGAGACGTTCTTCGACAGCAGGTCGTCGCTGGGCACGATGACCACGCTCGGCATCGAGGAGTTGATCAGGGCGAGCGGGCCGTGCTTCAGCTCGGCCGCCTGATAGGCCTCGGCGTGGACGTAGGAGACCTCCTTCAGCTTCTGCGCGCCCTCGCGGGCCACCGGCCAGCCGCGGACGCGGCCGATGAAGAACATGTGCTCGGCCCCGGCGAACTGGTGCGCGATCTGGGCGATCTGTGCCTCGGCCGCCAGGACCTGCTCGATCTGCCCGGGCAGCGCGCGCATCCCCGCCACGATCCGCTGGCCGGAGGCCGAGGACATGTCGCGGACCCGGCCGAGCAGCAGCGCGAGCAGGGCGAACGTGGCCGCCATATTGGTCAGCGCCTTGGTGGAGGCAACCGCGATCTCCGGCCCCGCGTGCAGGAAGACCCCGTGGCCGCACTCCCGGCCGATCGCGCTGCCCACCACGTTGACCGCGCCGATGACCTGCCCGCCCTTACGCCGCAGTTCCTGCACCGCCATCAGCGTGTCCAGCGTCTCGCCGGACTGGCTCACGGCCACGTACAGCGTGTCCGGGTCCACCACCGGGTTGCGGTACCTGAACTCCGAGGCCGGCTCGGCGTCGGACGGGATGCGGGCCAGTTCCTCGGCCAGCACCGCGCCCATCTGCCCGGCGTAGTAGGCCGAGCCGCAGCCGAGGAACTTCACCTGCCTGATCGACCTGAGCTGGCGCGCGTCCAGGTCGATGCCGCCCAGCCTGGCGGTGGCGAACCGCTCGTCGAGACGGCCGCGCAGCGCCCGGCGCAGCGCCTCCGGCTGCTCGTGGATCTCCTTGCGCATGAAGTCCTCGAACGAGCCGAGCTCGTAGTCTCCGGCCTCGGCCTCCACCGTGGTCGGCTTCTTGGCCTGCCGCTCGCCCGGCCCGCGCCGGTCCCGCTCGTCGAGTGCGGCGGTGCGGAAGTCCGATGCGTGCACCGTGGCCACTTCGGCATCGTCCAGGTACACGACCTGCTTGGTGTAACGGACCAGCGCGGCCACGTCGGAGGCGACGAACATCTCCGACTCCCCGATACCGAGCACGATGGGGCTGCCATTGCGCGCCACCACCAGCTCGCTCGGGTTCTTGGTGTCCAGCACGACCAGGCCGTAGGTGCCTTCCACGCGGCGCAGGGTCTGGCGGACGGCGTCCTGGAGGCTGGTGCCCTCGGTGGCCTCGGCGGCGATCATGTGGGCGAGCGCCTCGGTGTCGGTCTCGCTGACCAGCTTGACGCCGCCGGCGATCAGCGCGTCCCTGAGCTGCTCGGCGTTCTCGATGATGCCGTTGTGTACCACGGCGATCCGGCCCTCGGTATCGGTGTGCGGATGGGCGTTGACCTCGTTCGGCTCACCGTGCGTGGCCCACCTGGTGTGGCCGATGCCGATCGTGGACTTCGTACCCGCGGTCCGGCCGCTCGCAGCGCTGGCGCGGTCCTCAACCCGGTCCCTGAGTTCCTGGACGCGGCCTGCCGTCTTGGTCACCTGCAGGCGGTTGCGGTGGACGACGGCCAGCCCGGCCGAGTCGTAACCCCGGTACTCGAGGCTCCTGAGTCCCTCAAGTAGCACTGGCACCGCGTCCCTGCGGCCGATATACCCCACGATCCCGCACACGTGAACCCCTCCTCGGCTGTCTAACCGGCGTTGGCGCCGCTTGGCGCCGCTTGGCGTCTGAGCGCCTTTGGCGTGCTGGTGCTATTGGCGCGTTGGCGTCTTGGCGCTATCCGTAGACGATGCGCCGGAGCTGACGTTCCGACAGTCCCGGCGCCGCGAACCGGCGCTGCCCGAGCTCGGCTGCTATCAGCGGCCAGATCTCGTGGTTCTTACGCTGGCGTTGCCGCAGTTCGATGTGACGCCTGCGGACGAACTCCTCGACCGTCTCGCTGAAGTACGTCGCCATGTCGGCGACGACCCGGACCGCCGTGGGCTGCGGAAGGCCGGTCGAGGCGGCCAGGTAGCGCGCGAGGTCCCGCGGGAACGGATCGGCCGGGGTCCCAGGTAGTCCGAGATTCCCGCCTCGTCCGGGGTCTCGGGGGTCGCTGGGGCCTGGCATGCCTACTTCTTACTCGCTGCGTGCGCGTTTCAGCAAGGTTCTTGCCCGATTCCGGGCAGGAATTCCCGAAATCAGGGGAGCGGCAATGCCGGTCAGCTTGTTCTGATCTTTGACGGGCGGGCCCGGCGCACGGCGATGTCCATGGTGCCAGAGGGCCCCCGGTGTGCTGCCGGGGTCCCCTGATACCGGGCTGGCGGCTGGCTCATACTGCATGAATGCCTCGTTCATGCTGCTCTGACGACATGGCTGGGGCATTCATGCAGTATGGCTCGGTGCTGGAGTGGCGGGTGCGACGGAAGTCCTTTCCAGGGCACGCCGCGGCCGGCCGCCCAGGCGCGAGCGGACCATGATCAAGCTAAACAGCATTGCCCTATCGGGGTGTAACGACACCCGATCACGGGCGCCGGCGCGGCTGGCACATAACGCGGGCTATGCGGCTGGTGGCTAACGCGGGCTATGCGGCCGGGGCGGCTGGCGGCTAAGGGGGCTACGCGGTGGGGGCGCTGGCGGAGATGACGTGGGTCTTGTTGCGGCCGGTCTCCTTGGCGTGGTACAGGGCCGCGTCGGCGGCGGCGAGCATGTCGGTGAGCTCCCGGCTCTCGCCATTCAAGGCGGCCACGCCGACGGAAATGGTGAGCCTGATGACCTGGCCGGACTTGTTTTTGTCGTCAACCGGAATGGACATGGCCGCGACATGGGCGCGCAGGCGCTCCGCTACCGTGAGCGCGTCAATCTCGCGCGCCTGCGGCAGCAGGATCGCGAACTCTTCCCCGCCGAACCGCCCGGCCAGGTCGTAGGCGCGCAGCTGATTGCGCAGCGCGTCGGTGACAGCCCGCAGCGCCTTGTCTCCCGCCAGGTGGCCGTGGGTGTCGTTGACCACCTTGAAGTGATCGATGTCGACCAGCGCGAGCGCCAGCGGGCTCTTGGTCCGGATGGCCCGGGCGATCTCGGTCTCAGCCTCCCGCTCCCAGGTGGACGCGTTGAGCAGTCCGGTCTTCGTGTCGACCCGCGCCAGGGCGAGGAGCTGGGCGTGCATCATGAAACGCCGGACCAGCAGCACGGTCGGGACGGCGAACACCGCCAGCGCCGCGTTGACGCCGACCACCACGGTGATCAGCACGCCCAGGTCGAACTCGGCGAAGTCGCCCTGCAAGGCCTCGCGGTTCAGCTGCAGGTCGGCGAACCGCACCGTGGGATCGGTCAGCTTAATGCCGCCGATCACCAGGAGCTGGTGGCCTCTCCCGCCGATGATCTCGCACAGGGCCACCGCCACGGTCCAGGTCAGGGCGTGCGTACCGGTACCGATCGCCGGTCCGGCGAAGGAAGGCGGGAACGCGTGGAACACCACCGACGCCGCACCATACGCGATGGCGATCGCGGCGACGGTGAACACCCTGCGGTAGACGACCCCCCGGTGCACCCGCAACTGGGTCAGCACCTGCAGCGGAATCGGGGTCAGCATCGCGTAGACCGGCGGCAGCAGGATCGCTACCGGCAGCACCCACACGGTAAGGAAGTCCCTGGTCATGCCGCCCGGGATGTAGGCCGTCCTCGGCGTCGCCGCCACCGACACCATGCCGCACCCCAGCAGCAGGAGGAATCGCGCCAGATCGGAGGTACGCCAGACCGTCTGCGAGCCCGCATAGCACGTCAGCCCGAGCGCCACCAGCGGCACTACTAGCACATAAAGACGAAGCCGCCAGGGCGTCTGCCACGAGGCCCAGTACCTGATATCGAGACTCGTCAGCACGCGACGCGTGACGGACGAGACTTTCATGGCCCACCGTTTCCCGTGAGACGTGGCACGCAGTTGTCTAGTTCGACAGCTCACCGTAAAGGACTAGCTCCGTATAGCTACTTTAACTCATCTTCCTTATCTAAGGCACTATTGCGGGCGATTCGCCTGCATCGAGTGATTTGACCGGCGCTAAATGGTGATTGACGAGCCACGATTACTCGGCGTGCTTTAGCCGGCAGTGGCTCGCCGACCGCCCGCCACTGCCGGAGGGAGGGGCAGGTTCATGCGCGTCAACTGGTCCTGAGTACCTCGAATCGCACTGGTCTGATGACCCGGAAGGAGGTACTCGCGATGCGAGACACCTGGAGCTGAGCGAGTCCCCCGCCGCTTGCAGGCCCGCAGCGGCACCGACCGCCCGCCGACGGCGACGCTCGCTGCAGCAGGAACCACCTCCGCGGCGCCAGCGGCCAGGACCACCGCCTCCTGGCCCGCGACTCCAGATGCTGGTGACGCCGAAGGCCGAGACCCGCCGTTCGCCCAGGTACCCCTGAGGCCGAACGCCGCACGGGCGGCGAGCCGGCCCGCATCATAAGCGCCGGCCACGAGAAGATCACCAGCGAAACGGCAAGACCCGGGCGGAGGGCCGTCAGGACCAGCGTCACGCAGGTCAGCACGGCCAGCAGCCCCAGCCACGCGTTCACCTGCCCGGATTCGCGGGTGCGGACACGGCGCGGCGATCACGGGGCGACCACCGTCGACGCTGTCACCAAGCCGGGGCGACAGGCCCTCCGCCGAGCCTTGTCGGGTACGAACGGCGATCCAGCTAGCCATGTCCGCGCAGCGGCACCGAGCTTCCGGCCGCGACGCCACCGGGACGCCGTCCCGCCGCATGCCGTCCGCCGGGTGGCGACACGCGACGCCACCTGAGCGTAAGGACGAAGGCTACGACCGCACCGATCCCGCCGCCTACGGCGATGACCACGGCGGGCGAGACCAGCTGCGCGGCGGCGCCGGCCGCCACGAAGGCGACACCCTGGCCGACGATCACGCCCATGCTGGCGATGCCGAAGGCCTGAGCCCGCCGCTCGTTCGGCGTCCTGATCACGAACGCCGTGTTGGCCGCGATCTGGTAGACACCGAACGCGGCCGACAACGAGAAGATCACCAGCGACGCGGTAAGGCCGGGGTGCAGGACCGTCAGGACCAGCGTGCCGCAGGTCAGTACGGCCAGCGGGCCCATGAGGTTGATCCGCTGGCGCGGGCGGACGAACCGGGTGAACAGCGGCGTGAAGATCGTCGTGCTCAGCGCCGTGGACGCCAGCACCAGGCCGGTGGCGATCGATCCCCCGCCGAGATCCTTCGCATACGGGGCGGCGATTCCCTCCGGGATCGTGTAGAAGACCACAAGCCAGCCGAACAGCAGCAGGGTCCGCAGCGCCGGGTGGCCGAACACCAGCCGGAATCCGGCCACCATCCGCGCCAGCGGCGACGGCTCGACGGTTTCCGGTCTCGCCGCGGCCGGCCGGGCCCGGGTGCCGAAGCGGATCAGCACGCTGGAGAGCAGGAACGTGACCGCATCGATGACGAGCGAGGGCCGGACGCCGAGGTACTGGACCGCGAATCCCCCGCCGGCCGCGCCGGCCACCTGGCCGACCAGCAAGGTCGTCTGGAGCACCGCCGTGCCGAGCACATAGCGCTCACCCGGCAGGATGTCCGGGGTGATGGAGGCCTTGGCCGATTCGAACGGGGGCGCGAACATCGTGGCCGCGAACAACAGCGCCACCAGCGCCCCGATCGGCACGTTCGGCAGCACCATGATCGCGACCAGCACGGCGCGGGCCACGTCGCAGAACACCATCACCGAGCGCCGCGGGCGCCGGTCGGCCACGCCCGCCAGGAACAGGCCGCCGATCACCCACGGCAGGTAGCCGGCCGCATAGACGATGGCCGCGAGCAGCGGCGACCCCGTCCGGTCGAACACCAGCAAGGTGAGCGCGACCAGGGCCAGACGGTCACCCACCGTGGACAGGATTACCGAAGACCACAGGAACCGGAACTCGCGCACCGCGAACACGTCGCGGAACGTGGCACGCGGCGGCACAGCGCCCTTTCGCGGTGCCCGGAGAACCGGGCGCCATTTTGTCCGGGTTCCTGGACGTCAATCTGCTTCATCATGACCCAGGCCGGTCGCGAATCGCAACAAGTTGTACGGAATCGGTCACCGTTGGTTCTGGGCCTGTTCGTGATGGGCGATCGAGTTGATATGTGCCGTTCATCGGCATATACAAGTCCTGTGAGCAAGCAGTCCATGCAGGAGCCGACGTTCCTCATCCTGACCGCGCTGGCCGCGGGGGCCCAGCACGGTTACGGGATCATGAGCGATGTCGCGCGGATTTCCGACGGCCGGGTGAGGCTCCGCGCGGGCACCTTGTACGCGGCCCTGGACCGGCTGAAGGCCGATGGCCTGGTCACCGGCGATAAAGAGGAGATCGTGGACGGGCGGCTGCGCCGCTACTACCGGATCACCGACGAGGGGACCGCCGAACTCGCGGCCGAGGTGGGCCGTTTGCGCGCCAACGCCGCCGTCGCTGCTAGCCGTCTGGGCCTGGCCGGAGGGACCGCGTGAAGGAGCAAGAACAGTCCCGGGAGCGCGCGCCCGGGAAGCACGCCCCCGAGGAAGCAAGCGGAGACGCCGGATGAGCGTGGCTGCGTCTAGGGGCAGCCGGATGGAGAGGTGGTACCGGCGACTGCTGGCCCTGTACCCCAAAGACCACCGGCGCGAGCACGCCGAGGAAATGGTCGGCGTGCTGCTCGCTGCCGACGGTGACGCGCAGGTCCGGGCGCCCAAGCCGGTGGCCTGGGCGCTGCGCTTCGGTCAGCACGCCGCCGACAGCGCCGACCTCGTAGGCGGCGCGCTGCGGATCCGCGGCCGGATCGCGCTGAACCGCCTCAGGCGGACGCACTGGCTCTCCTGGACGGTGCGCGATCAGCGCTGGAGTGACGCCCTGGCCGTGGTCAGCGTGGTGGCGCCGCTGCTGCTGCTGGTGGCCGCGCTGACCGAGTTCCGCATCCCGCAGGCGGTGGCGAGCAGCATCACCGGCCACCCGCACTGGGAGCTCACCGCTACCCTCGGCCTGGCCGACCTGCCGATGGCGGCCGGCGCCCCCGGGGTCACCCTGCTCGTGTTCCTGCGGCTGCGCCGGCTGGCCGGACTCGGCGCACTGGCCACCGCGATCGGGCAGGTCGCGGCCGGCGCCGTCCCGGCCTTCGCCGGGTACGCCGACCCGGCCGTGGCGTTCACCGTCCTGCTTTCCTGCATGGCCGCGGTGGCGCTGCTGTTCTCCCCCGGACCTGACCGCGGCCTGGCCCTGCTGACCCGGAGCGGCACCGCCCTGGTCGGCGCGGCGGCGCTGATCCTCGGCGGGTTCAGCGTGGGCGGCGACGTGTGGTTCGGCGCCCGGCCGACCCAGTCCGAGGACTTCGGCGGCAAGGTGGCCGGCCTGCCCGCCGATCTGCTGATCGCCGCGGTCCTGGTGGGCGTGGCGGCCGCGTGCCTGCGCGCCCCGGTCAGCCGCCGTGTCCTGGTGCTGCTGGCCATCCCGGTCATCCCCTACGCGTTCCTCTGGCAGGAGAAGCTGGCCGTCGACCTGTTCGGGCAGCCCGGCGGCGGCTCGGCCATCATCCCGTCCTCGATTCCCCTGCTCTACCTCCCGCCGCTGCTGCTGGCGTCGCTGGTCCTGTTCGGGACCTGGCTCGCCCGCCGCCGGGCCGGCGAGCGGGATCGTCAGGTCGGCTCCGCGGCCTCCGGACCCGGGAGCCCCGTGAGCGCCTGACCCAGGAACGTGGTGGTGGTGGCGCCGGCCACCGCCGTCGCTGGCGCCGCCACCACCACCGAGGGCTCAACAGGGTTACGCCTTTATGCGCGGCGCATGTGCCGGCGACATGGCTCGCGGACGGCAGGTTTTCCCTATTCTCGGGAACCGCCACCCACGCCCGTTCGGGAAATAGCGCCGAACGGGCGGGCCTTTGCGCGCGACCTCAAGCAGGAGCTGACCATGCCTGAAACGGCGCCTACGAGGCAGGCCCCGGCTGGGACGCCTGCACGGGCCTGGGCAGCCCCGACGGCACCGCGCTGCTGAGCCGTCTCCAGGGCTCGCGGGCTGGCGCGGGCGCTAGCTCACGATGGGGAGCTCGGCGGTGATCTGGGTTCCGGCTCCGGCGTGGCTGGAGATGCTGATCGTGCCCCCCGATGCCTCGACGCGGTCGGTCAGCCCGATGAGCCCGGAACCACGCGACGGATCGGCTCCGCCGATGCCATCGTCACTGATCGACACGGCCAGGGCGCCGACCCGCACCTCGACCTGAACCTCGACCACGGATGCCCGCGCGTGCTTGGCCACGTTGGCCAGGGCCTCGCTGACGACGAAGTAAGCGGCCACCTCGGCCCGTTCGGGCAGCCGGCCCTGCACCCGTACGTCGAGTTTCACCGGCACCGGGGACCGGCGGGCCAGCGCCTTCAGCGCGAGGCCGAGCCCGCCCAGCGACAAGATGGCGGGATGGATGCCGCGGGAGATCTCCCGCAGTTCCTCCAGTATGTCGGCGGTGCCACGGGCCAGGCGGCCCAGTTCCTGGCGCAGTCCAGGCTGTCCCGGCGGCACGGCTTTCTGCGCGGCGCGCAGGCCGAGCCCGAGTGATACCAGCCGTTGCTGGGCCCCGTCGTGCAGATCGCGCTCGATCCGCCGTCTGGCTTGGTCGCTCGCGGCCACGATCCGCGCCCGGGAGGCGGCCAGATCCGCCCGGGCCCGGGCGAAGGCGGCGATGGTGTCGTTCATGCCGGCCATCAGGTGAGCCCAGGTGCCCTCGAAGGCGCCGACGTCCGCGCGGTGGTCCAGCCGGTTGTCGCTGATCGCTGCGTTGGTCGCCCGGATCTCGCCGACCAGGCGCTCCGCCGTGACGTGCAGGTCGCGGAAGGCCGCCGCGACGTCGCCGATCTCGTCGCGCCCGGCGTAGCTCACGTCGAAGGCCAGGTCGCCACTTGACAGGGTCCGGGCTCCCTCGGAGACCTCGCTGAGGGGCTCGGTAATCGAGCGCCGCAGCACGAGGCCAAGGGCGGTCACCACGGACAGCACCGCGAGCAGCAGACCCAGGTTGCGGAGGCCGCCCGCGCGCGCCGCGTGGAGGTCTCGTGACGCGGTGGTCGCCAGGTCGCGGCCCGTCCCGCTCTCCAGCCGCCCCAGGCCGCCGATCCGGGTCCCGGTGGCGTTCAGCCACGCTCCCAGGGAGGTCTGGGCGACCGCGGCCCGCGGACGGGCCAGGATGTCGGCGCGCACCATCCGCACCGCGATCCCGGCCGGGGTGCGCAGCACCGCGTCGAGGTCCGCGGCCAGCCGCCCCGGAGCGTTCTGGCGGAAGGTGCCGAGCTCCGCCCCTTCCAGCGTCGCCCAGCGGCTGGTCGCCGTCATCTGGTCCAGCGCCGTCTGGTCACGCGGTCCGCCGAGCACCGCGGCCACATCCACGCGTTCGCGCTGGGCGGCCTCGATCGCCTGCAACATGGCCAGGTAGGCGCCGGGCGTCTGGCCGGAGCTCTGCGGCGGCCGGTCCTCGATCAGGTCCCCCGCCATGCCGATCAGGTCGTTCACCCGGGTGCCGTATGAGGTGGAGATATCCGGGACGGACAGCGACCCGCCGGCGGCCCGGAGCCGCAGGGCCGCCAGCTGCTTGCGGGCGACGGCCAGCCGGCCGGCCACGTCTACGGACCCGTGCCAGTCCGCGGCGCCGTCCTGCGCCTGGCGCAGCGCCTGGTTTACGTCGCGTTGCGCGGCACCCAGCCCGGCCTGGGCCTGAGCGCCGGGCCGCAGGCGCGTCATAGCGGCCGCGGTGCGCTCCGTCGCCAGCTGGCCGGCCACCCCGGCCGTCGCGAAGGACAGCCGGGTCGCGGCCCGGAAATCCTGCAACTGGCTGGCTGCGTGCCAGTCCGCCAAGGCGGTGACGCCGGTGAAGCCGAGAAGGACGCACACCGGCAGCAGGACAAGCAGCATCAGCTTCGTGCCCACCTTCAGCCGGGCGAGCGGCGCGATGCGGCCGGGATCTGGCTTTCGCACGTCGCACCTCCCCCTGCGACAACGCTCATTGAACCACAAATCACCGCAGGTCACCTGGCTGGAAGATTCCTCTGAGCCGCTTCATAGAGCGGTGAGCGTGCTCTACCGGCTAGCTAGCAGGCCGGGATGGGCGTTGGCCATGATGACCGGCCCGGGTCGGACGCGTCAGGCTGTTCCTATGGCTCTGGCCGGCCGGAGTGACACGAGCCGGCCAGGGCAAGCCATACCGGCGCGGCGACCCCGAGGCAGGAAGCGGACATGGAGCGTACCGACTGGCTGGATGGCGGATTTACCTCCATCGAGGCCATGTTTCTCATGGTGACGGCGATCACCCACCACCAGTTCAGCTCACCGATCTGGGGTGAGGACGAGGTACGCAAGCTGCACGCCGAACTGGCCGAGATCGAGTTGATGGCGGGCCGGGCCGTGGTGGACGAGACCGCGGCCGGATGACCGTGCCTCGTGCGCTGCCTGCTAGTCGACGACAACGGTGCGTTCATCGAGACGGCGTGCCTTCTGCTCGCCGAGGAGGGCGTCGTGGTGGCGGGCACCGCGTCGAGCATCGCCGAAGCCCTCCGCCAGGCCAGCGCGCTGCGGCCGGATGTCGTGCTCGTAGACATCGCGCTCGGTGACGAGAATGGCTTCGAGCTCGCCCGCCGCCTGGCCGGAAGCGGTACCGGGGCCGGCCCGGCCGTGATCATGATTTCGACCCGCGCCGGAGCCGACTTCGCGGACATGGTCGCCGACTGCCGGGCCGTCGGCTTCCTGGCGAAGGACGAACTGTCGGCCACGGCGATCCAGCGGATCCTCGGCCGGGCATGACCGCGAGCTCTTAGGCGGAACAGGGCAGGTTAGCGAGCGTCGAGGAAGGTCAGCACCGCGAGGACCCGGCGGTGCGTGTCGTCGGTTTCCGGCAGGTGCAGCTTCATGAGGATGCTCCGCACGTGCTTCTCCACGGTTGCTTCGGTCACCCAGAGCTCACGCGAGATCCCGCCGTTGGAACGGCCCTCCGCCATGAGCGCGAGCACCTCGCGCTCCCGGGGAGTCAGTTCGTCGAGCGGATCGCCGACGCTGCGGGCCGCGACGAGTTCGGCGACGAGAACGGGATCCACGACCGAACCGCCCCGCACGATCCTCTTCAGCGTCTCGATGAAGTCATCCACGTCGGTGACCCGGCTCTTCAGCAGGTAGCCGCTACGTTCACCGCTGGTCAGGAGGTCCACCGCGTGCTCGACCACGGCGTGCGCGGACAAGACCAGGATGGCGATATCCGGGAACTCGGCCCGGATCACGCGGGCCGCGTCAAGCCCCTCGGTGGCATGATCCGGCGGCATCCGGATATCCACGATGGCCAGTTCCGGCTCATGCTCCCGGATCAGCGCGATGAGCTGCGATCCATCACCGCATTGGCCGACCACGACGAACCCGGACTGTTTGAGCAGGCTGGCCAGGCCCTCCCGGAGGAGGACGTCGTCGTCGGCCAGCGCGACCCGGATGCCGGTTTCGGTCACCCTTACTAGTATCGGTCAACCCGCGCGCTTAGTGATCTTCGCGCGGTTCGGCCGCCGGCTTGCTATGACGCCAGGGCGGCGGGATCCTCTTCCCCGGCGCCGCAGCGCTCCAGGTCCGCGAAGTGCAGGTGCGGGCCGGGGTGGCCCTTCGGAAGCTCACAGCCGATCGGCCGGCCAGCGGCCCCGGCGCCGCAGCGCGGCGGGACGCTGGTGTGGTCCTGATCCTGGCAGGACCAGCGGTCGACGCATTCCGAACCATCCCGGTGATAGAGCCAGGCCCTGTTCAGGGTGCGCCTCCCATCACGTAGATCATGCGGCCGCGGCACATCCAGCTGCCGTTCAACCGCCCGCAGGACAGCGGCGAACCCGGGCTGGCGTTCCGCCAGCAGCTCGCGTACGTAGGCCCGGTTGTCCCTGGCCCGCTCGTGTTTAGCCTGAATGTTAACGCTCACAAACATCACCGGCCTAGACGTTACCATCCGCCGCTCACGCCGCCCTCGGTAGTGCGGGGGCGTGACCGGGAATCATGACGGGAGCGGCCAGTACCAGGACACCCGCGTCGTCGAAGAGCACGATGCCGTTGCAGAGCAGACTCCAGCCTTGCTCGGAATGGGAGGCCACTACGCACGCGGCCGCCCGGTCCCGCGCTGACGCGCCAGGACACCGGGGCCGATGCTGGCAGGCAGGTTCGTGTCGCATGCTATGACGATCGCACGCGAACGGTGTTCCCGGCCTCACGGCAGGCCCCCGAATCCGCCTACCGGCTAGCACGAAGGCCAGGGTCGGGTCATCCATACCGCCCGGCGAGGCTCCCGGTTTTACGGTTGACACCACCAAATGACGGGAGCATACTTTTGACGGTAGCTTTCAAAAAGATGTGACTGCCGAAGGGGTGTGACTGTCGTGACGGGGAACCCGGCTCGCAAGTGGTGGGCGCTGGTCGCGATCGCGGCGAGCGTGCTCGTCGTCGGGCTCGACCTGACCGTGCTCAACCTGGCGCTGCCCACGATCGCGACCGACCTGCACGCCTCAACGAGCGACCTGCAGTGGATCTCCGACTCTTACAGCCTGGTGCTGGCGGCCGCGATGCTGCCCGCGGGTCTGCTCGGCGACCGGCTGGGACGCAAGAAGGTGCTGCTGGTCGCGCTCGTCCTGTTCGGGGCCAGTTCGGCGGTGTGTGCGTACGCGGGTGGCACCAGCGAGCTGATCGCGGGGCGGGCGGTACTCGGAATCGGCGCCGCGGCCATCTTCCCGCTGTCGCTCTCGGTGATCCCGGTGCTGTTCGCTCCGGAGGAGCGGCAGCGGGCGATCGCGCTGATGGCGTCGGCCACCTTCATCAGTTTCCCGATCGGCCCGATCGTCGGCGGCTACCTGCTCGACCACTTCTGGTGGGGCTCGGTCTTCCTGATCAACGTGCCGGTAGTCGTACTGGCCGTCATCGCCGTCGCGGTCCTGCTGCCGGAGTCGCGCAGCGCGGAGCGGCCGCGGATCGACATCGTCGGCGTGATCCTGTCCAGCGCCGGGCTGGCCGCGCTGACGTACGGGTTCATCAAGGCAGGCCAGGACGGCTGGTCCGACTCCATCGCGGTCGGCACCATCGCCGCGGGGGTAGCGGTACTCGCCATCCTGGTGGCCTGGGAGCGCTGGCTGACCGGACGCAACCGCGCCGGTAACGGCGGATCACTCCGCGGGGGCGTGATCCGCCCGCTGATCGAGCTGCGGTTGTTCCGGTCGGCCGGGTTCACCTGGGGCACCACCCTGTCCACGCTGGTCTCGTTCGCGATGTTCGGCATCTTCTTCGCGATGCCCCTGTACTTCCAGGAAGTCCGTGGCGTGAACGCCATGGGCAGCGGGCTGCGGCTGCTGCCGATGATCGGCGGCATGGTGATCGGCATGATCGGCAGCACCCGGCTGGCATCACCGCGGCGGGCCGCCGACGGCACGGCCAGCGGACCGCGGGCCAGCGTGAAAGGCCTGGTCACGGTGGGGTTCGCGATCATGGCGGTCACCCTCGGGTTCGGCGCCACCACCACGGTCGGCAGCGGGACCGGGTTCGCGGCTGCCTGGTTCGCGGTGTTCGGCCTCGGGCTGGGGCTGGCCATGCCGCAGACGATGAACGCGGCGCTGTCCGCGCTGTCCGCCGAGACCAGCGGCGCGGGTTCGGCCCTGATCTCGGCCATGCGCCAGGTGGGCGCGACGATCGGGGTGGCGGTCCTCGGCACCGTGCTCAGCTCGGTGTACCGCAGCCACCTGGTCGTGACCGGCCTGCCCGACTCGGTCGCGGCGGCCGCCAAGAGCAGCGTCGTGGCCGGTGTCGCGATCGCGCACCAGGCCGGTTCGGCGCCGCTGCTCGACTCGGTGCGGCAAGCCTTCGTCGCCGGGATGGACGCCCTGCTCTGGGCCTGCGGCGGGATCGCGCTGGCCAGCGCCATACTCGCGCTCATCTTCCTGCCGCGGCGGACCGAGGGCGGCGAGGCCAGGACCGCGGGCGCCGGCGTGGCGGACGACGTTGTGGATGCAAGCGGCGCGGAGCGGGCAGAATTGGAAGCGTGACGGAGTTGCCCACCGTGAGCCAGGGCCTGCGCGAGCGGAAGAAGGCCAGGACGCGTGCTTCCCTCCGGGAGCACGCGCTCCGGCTCTTCCGTGAGCAGGGCTACCAGCGCACCACCGTCGAGCAGATCGCGGCGGCGGCCGAGGTGTCACCGAGCACGTTCTTCCGGTACTTCCCCACCAAGGAAGACCTGGTCCTGCAGGACGACATGGACACCCGGCTGGTCGAGGCGTTCGAGCGCCAGCCGCCGGGGCTGAGCCCGATCGCCGCCCTCCGGGGCGCGATCCGGGAGGGACTCGAGGACTACAACCAGGCCGACCTCGACATAATCTGGGAGACCACCAACCTCACCATGACCGTGCCGGAGGTACGGGCACGCGCCATGGACGAGTTCGCCCGCACGATCGCGGTGATCAGCGAGGCCCTGGCCAAGCGGGCCGGGCGGCCAGCGGACGACCTGGCCGTCCGCACGCTGGCCGGCGCGATCATCGGCGTCATCATGTCCATCACCATGCCGTGGGAGGGCTGGTCCGACCAGCAGGCCTTCGTGGACATGTTCGAGCGCATCGACCAGGCCCTGAACCTGCTGGAGGCCGGGCTCCCGCTCTGAGCGGCCGCGGGCGTTCCATGGCGCGGGCGTTTCAGCGCGGCGTCAGTGGGGTTGCAGGGCGATCGCCGACAGTGGATGGACCGTGCAGGACATCCACGAAAGGCATCCGATGAGAACGCGCCGGATGGCGGGCTTGCTGTTCGCGGGCGGGCTGGCGGCCAGCCTCGGCGGCGGCATGACCGCGATCGCGCATGCCTCCGGCCCCGTGCGACCCGCGCAAGCCTGGCACGAGATCTTCCTGCCCTTCGACAACGGCAAGGGCAACACCCTGTGCGTCGACGCGGCGGACGGCGGCGACATCGCGGCGGGCGCGCGGCTGTGGCTTTCCCGGTGCCACGGGTACGCGAGGAACGGCGAGTCGCAGCGGTGGCAGTTCTCCGCGGGGCGGTTCTCCGAGGTGTCGAACACCAACAGTGGCCTGTGCATCGGCTTCCCCGGCGGCGGACCTCCGGTCACCGGCGCCCGGCTGGTGCAGGAACGATGCGACCAGGTCCCGCCCTGGCAGCAGGTCCGGCAGAGCAGGGACAGCACCGATCCGTTGTTCCGGCTGGAGACCAGCGGCCCGGGCGGGCCCGCGTTGTGCATGGCGGCGGGCAACCTCGGCGACAACGACCAGACACCGCTCGTGGCCGCGAGCTGCCAGGGCTTCGGCAACGCCGCGGAAATCCTGGAACTCGGCTAGGCCGAACGACGAGCGCCGGGGTAGTGCGCAGCGCGGCCGCTACCCCGGCGCTTCCATCCCCTCGGCGCGGATCTCGTGCGCGGGTCCGGCGGCGGGCCTGGTCATTTCGGCCAGCAGGTGACCCCAGCCGCCACGCTTTTCACAGCGGTATTGACAACCTGGGCCACCCGGCCACAATGGTGCGACATCGTCGCGGGCTGGGTTACGCCCAGCCGTTCGGTGGCGCGCGTCACGGGCCGGGACCGTGACAAGATTCCGAACATGTACCGTGGCGTCCTGTCATCGGGGCTGGGCTCGCACTGGCGCCGGGAGGTGCTCCGTACCAGCCTGTGGTTCGTGCCCGCCCTGGAGGTCGTGGCCGCGATCGTGCTGTTCGCCGGCACGCTGGCCGTGGACCGGGCCGCCTACCACGGCGACTTCACCATGCCGGGCTGGGTGATCAGCGGCAGCTCCGACGCGGCCCGGCAGATCCTCACCACCATCGCGGCCGCCATCATCACCGTGATCGGCGTGGTCTTCTCCATCATCCTGCTCACCCTGACGCTGGCCTCGAACCAGTTCGGGCCGCGGATGCTGCGCAACTTCATCCGCGACCGGGGCACCCAGCTGACCCTGGGCACGTTCGTGGCCACGTTCGTGTACGCGGTGCTGCTGCTGGCCTCGATCGGGGTCGGGTCGCACGGGGACTTCGTGCCGCACCTCGGCGTGACGGTCACGCTCGGGCTGATGGTCGCCGACCTGGCCGTGCTCATCTACTTCATCCACCACACGGCCATCTCGATCCAGCTCCCCCAGGTGATCGCCAGCATCGCCGCCGACCTGGCCGAGGCGATCAGGCAGCAGGGCAGCGGGAACACCGGGCCGCACCCGAAAGCCGGCCCGACCGCGGCCGAGCTGATGGGCCGGGCCGAGGAGGGCGGCGCCGTGCTGCTCGCGCCGGTCAGCGGGTACGTGCAGTTCATCAGGCACCAGAGCCTGGTCCGGCTGGCCACCCAGGCGGACGCGGTGATCAACCTAGAGCATCGGCCGGGCCACTTCGTGGTGCGCGGGCACCGGTTCGCGACGGTCTGGCCGCCAGAGGCGGCCCCGCACATCCGCCAGGCGCTGGGCCGGGCGCACGTCGTCGGCCCGCACCGGACCCTCAGCCAGGACGTGTCGTTCGGCATCGACCAGCTGGTGGAGATCGGGCTGCGCGCCCTGTCCGCCGCGGTCAACGACACCTTCACGGCCCTGACCTGTATCGACTGGCTCGGCGAGAACCTTTGCAAGATCGTGGCCCAGTGGCATCCGGCCCGGGTACACCGGGACGACCGCGGGTTCATCAGGGTCATCGCACCCCAGCCTTCCTATGACCGGCTGGTGCAGCGCTCCTTCGAGAAGATCAGGCAGTCGAGCCTCGGCCAGCCAGCCGTGATGATCCGCCTGCTCGACGCGCTGGCCCGGATCATGGCCGAGACCACCAGCGAGGGCCAGCGCCGGGTGCTGCTCGAGCAGGCTGAAATGATCAACCGGGCGTGCGAGCGCTCGGTGCCCGAGGCCGCCGACCGCGCCGATATCCAGCGGCGTTACGAGACCGTCCTCACCGTGGAGTCGAGGCTGACCGCCTCCGGGCGGAACGCCTGAAAACAATTTCCGGGCGCTGTCGGAATCGGCGGCGCCCCGTTCGTGGAATTGATGCCGGGACCCCATCGGGGGCGTCCCGGCGGAACTGACCGGAGAAACCTGGAGGCAACCGTGAAGTACGTGATTCTGCTACTGGACACCGAGGCGGCCAGGAACATGACCGAGGCGGAAGGCCAGGCCTGGTACGCCGAGATCGGGGCCTGGTACGAGAAGGGCGGCGGCGGCTCCGGCAAGCTCGTCGAGGGCGGGCACCAGCTGGCCCCGCCGGCCACGGCCAGGACGGTGCGCGCCAGCGGCGTCACCGACGGCCCGTTCATGGAGACCAAGGAGGCGCTCGGCGGGTACTCGGTCCTGGAGACCGACACCATCGAGGAGGCCGTCGAGATCGCCAAGACCTGGCCTGGGGTGGACCGGGGCTGGATGACGGTCGAGGTCCGCCCCGTCGTGGAGATGTGACCGGGCCACTCGGATAGGGGCGGTCAGAAGGACAGGCGGCGGGCGAGCAGCTCGCGCTCGGCCGGGTTTCCGGCCAGCGCGAGCGCTCGCTCGCTGGCCTCGCGGGCCTCGTCGTCGCGGCCAAGACCGGTCAGCAGGCCGGCCCGCAGCGCGTGGAACAGCCGGTACCCGTCGAGCTCGGCGGCCAGCGGCGTGATCTCGGCCAGCGCGGCCTCGGGGCCGACGACGTAGCGGGTGGCCACGGCCCGGTTGAGCAGCACCACCGGCGAGGGGGTCAGCTCCTGCAGCCGGTCGTACAGGATGCGGATCTGCCGCCAGTCGGTGTGCTCGTAGTCGGGCGCCTCGGCGTGCAGCGCGGCGATGGCCGCCTGGACCTGGTAGGGACCTGACGCGCGCTGGGTCAGCGCGCGGTCGAGCAGCCCGGTGGCCTCGGCGATCAGCGCCCGGTTCCACCGGGTGCGGTCCTGGTCGGCGAGCCTGACCAGGCGGCCCCATCCGTCGAACCGGGTCGCGGCCCGGGACTCGTGCAGCAAGAGCAGCGCGAGCAGGCCGAGGACCTCGGGCTCGCGCGGCATCAGCCGGTGCAGCAGCCGAGTCAGCGTCACCGCCTGGGCGGCCAGGTCACGGCGGGCGGGCTGCCGGCCCGCGCTGGCCAGGTAGCCCTCGTTGAAGACCAGGTACACCACGGCCAGCACCTCGGCCAGCCGGTCAGCGAGCTGGTCGGGGTCGGGGATCCGCAGGTCGGCGCCTGCGGCCCGCAGCGCCTTGCGCGCCCGCAGCAGCCGCTGGGTCATGGCGGATTCGCCGGCCAGGAAGGCGGCCGCGATCTCGGCCGTGGTCAGGCCGCAGACGGCACGCAAGGTCAGCGCGATCTGCGACTCGCGCGGCAGCGCGGGATGGCAGCACGCGAAGACCATGCCGAGCAGCTCGTCGTCGGCCGTCTCGGTCTCGCCGCAGGCATCGGTGGCGGTCGCCGCCAGCAGGGCCAGCTTCTCCTGGCCGGCCCGGGCCCGGCGTAGCCGGTCGATCGCCTTGCGCCTGGCGGTGGTGGCCAGCCAGCCGCCGGGGTTGGGCGGCGGCGCGTCCCGCCAGTGCTCGAGGGCCTCGACGAACGCATCCTGGACGGCGTCGGCAGCCAGCCCGACGTCACCGGTCCGCGCGGCCAGCGCGGCAGTGATACGGGGCGCTTCGGCCCGGTAGACGCGCTCGAGCTGAGCCTGGTCCACGATCGCTGAGGCCGGCGGGCTCAGGCCCCGCTGAACCGCGGCGGCCGCTTCTCGGCGAAGGCCGCCAGCCCCTCGGCGAAGTCACCGGAGGCGGCCATCTCCCTCTGGATGCCCGCCTCGAACTCGAGCTGGGCCTCCATGTGCTCGTACAGCCACTTGTTGAGCTGGCGCTTGGTCCCGGCGTAGGACCGGGTGGCGCCCGCCGCCATCCGGTCGAGCAGCGCCAGCGCCTGCGCCTGGTACTCCTCGTCCGGCCAGACCCGGTTGATCAGGCCCCAGTCGAGAGCCGTGCGGGCGCCCAGCCGCTCCCCCAGCATGGCCAGCTCGGCAGCCCGGGCGAAGCCGACCCGGGACGGCACGAACAGCGACGAGCCGCCGTCGGGCACCAGACCGATGTTGACGAACGCGAGCGAGAAGTACGCGGACTCGGCCGCCACCACCAGATCGCAGGCCAGCGCGAGGGACAGCCCGATCCCGGCGGCCGGGCCGTTGACCCCGGCGATGACCGGCTTGGGCATCCGCCGGATGCCGGTGATCAGCGGGTGATACCTCTCGATCAGGATCTTGTGCACGTCGACGGGGCCGCCGCCGGCGTCCTCGGCGGCTTCCTTCAGGTCGGCGCCGCTGGAGAAGGCCCGCCCGGCGCCGGTGATGAGGACCGCCCGGACCTCGGGGTTCTCGGTGACCTCTGTGATCGCGTTGCGCAGGTCGGCGGAGAATTGCCGACTCCACGCGTTCATCCGCTCGGGCCGGTTCAGCTCGATCTTCGCCCCCGGACCGCGACGGTACAGGTTGACGGTCTCATACTGGCGGTAAAGCTCATCGTCGCTCACGCCGGTCATGTTATCGCGGGGGGTTCTGGGGAACACCGGCGACAAGGCGCGGACAAGGGAGAACGCGGACATGCCAGGCAAGGTCAAGGACACCGTAAATGGGCACGGCAAGAAGGCGGCGCGGGTGAAGGGGCATGGGGCGGACGGGAGTTCGCGGAAGCTACCCCGGGAGCTGTACGAGACCGAGCTGCTCCGGCTGCAGGGCGAGCTGGTGAAGATGCAGGAGTGGGTGCGTACCGAGGGCGCGAGGATCGTGATCATCTTCGAGGGCCGCGACGCGGCCGGCAAAGGCGGCGCGATCAAGCGGGTGACCGAGTTCCTCAACCCGCGCGTGGCCCGGATCACGGCGCTGCCCGCCCCGACCGAGCGGGAGCGCACCGAGTGGTACTTCCAGCGCTACATCGAGCATCTGCCCGCGGCGGGCGAGCTGGTCCTGTTCGACCGGAGCTGGTACAACCGGGCCGGCGTGGAGCACGTCATGGGCTTCTGCACCAAGGAGGAGTACAGCCGGTTCATGCACCAGTGCCCGATCTTCGAGCGGCTGCTCGTCGAGGACGGCATCCTGCTGCGCAAGTACTGGTTCTCGGTCAGCGACGAAGAACAGCAGCACCGCTTCAAGTCCCGGCTGCACGACCCGTTGCGCCGGTGGAAGCTGTCGCCCATGGACCTGCAGTCGATCACCCATTGGGAGGATTACTCCCGGGCCAAGGACGAGATGTTTATCCACACCGACATCCCCGAGGCGCCCTGGCACGTGGTGGAGAGCGAGGACAAACGGAACGCCCGCATCAACATGATCGCCCACCTGCTCAGCACGATCCCCTATCACAAGGTGCGGGCGCCGGATCTGAAGCTGCCGCCGCGGCCGCCGTCCCAGGGGTACGTCCGCGCGCCCAGGGACATGCAGGCTTACGTGCCCGACCAAGCCGCCGCGCTGCTGGCCGCTAACGGGGCCGGCTAGCGGACGCCGGCCTAGATGACGGCGGCCTAGATGACGGCGGCCTAGATGACGGCGGCCTAGATGACGGCGGGCAGCCTGGCGCCCGGCACGCTGATCTTGGCCCGGACCCGGTCGCCGTCGGGGTGCCCCAGCTCCTCCAGCGTGCGCAGTGCCTGGGCCCACGCCCAGCGGGCCGCGCGCAGGTCGCCCGCGCTGTGGTGGACGTCGCCGAGCCGGTCGAGCGTGCCCGCCTCGTTGTACCGGTCGGCGAGCTCGCGGCACAGGTCCAGGGACCGCTCGTAGCAGGTGACGGCGCGATGGTGGTCGCCGAGCTTGTAATGGATGTAGCCGAGGCTGTCCCAGGCGGCGGACTCCCAGTTGCGCTCCCCGGCGGCCCGGCTGCCGGCCAGCGCCTGCCCGCAGTAGGCGATGGCCTGGCCGTAGTTCCCGAGCCGCGCGTGGCTGTAGCCGACGTCGTTCAGGCTCATGATCTCCATGGTCTGGTCCCCGGCGGCCCGGGACAGCCGGAGCGCCCGGACGGCGTGACCCAGCATGTCGCCGTAGCGCTCCTGCTGCTCGGCGATCCAGATCAGGCTGCTGTGCGCGGTCACCTGGCTGCGGTGATAGCCGTTCACCGTCTCGAACAGGCGCAGCGATTCGCGGAACGCGGGCGTGGCGTCGCGGCGCCCGGACCGGGCATCGCCGAGCGCGAGCAGGAGCAGCGCGTGGGCTTCCCCGGCCACGTCACCGGCCCGGCGGGCGGCGTCCAGGCTGGCCCGGCACGCCCTGGTGTAGTCGTCCCAGCATCCGCGGCGGAGCAGGAAGGTGCTCAGCGCCCAGGCGAGCCGCCAGGCGTGGCCAGCCCGGCCGGACCAGGCGGCCAGCGGTACGGCCGCCAGCAGCGTGGCCTGTTCGGCGGTGAACCAGCGCAGCGCCTCCTCGGCGGTGGAGGGCGCGAGGACGACGGTCGCCGGCCGCGGCAGGTCGTGGGGCTCCGGGGCGAAAAACGGGTCGAGCAGCGCCGCGGCGGCGCACGCGGTGTGCAGCCAGTGGTCGAGGAGCCGGCCTAGCGCGGCGCGCCGGGCACCTTCGTCATCGCGGTCCCGTGCCTGTTCGGTGGCGTAGGCCCGGAGCAGGTCATGGAAGGCGTAACGGCCGGGCACCTGCTCGCTGAGCAGGTGCCCGCGGGTCAGCTCGGTCAGCAGGGCACGGGCCCGGTCCCGGGTGGTGCCGGTGAGGCTGGCCGCGGCGGCGGCCGTGATGTCCGGGCCGGGGTGCAAGCCCAGCAGCCGGAACATTCGCGCCGTGTCCGGGCTCAGCGCGCGATAGGACCAGGAGAACACGGCCCTGATGTCGGTAGCCTCGTCATCGCCGTCGAACTGGTCGAGCGCGTGGCCCGCCTCGCGCAGGTCGGCCGCGAAGGCGGCGAGCGGGAACCCGGGGCTGGTGGCGGCGCGGGCCGCGACGATGGTCAGCGCCAGCGGAAGACGCGCGCAGCCATCGATGATCTCGTCGACCGCGTCGGGTTCGCGGCCGGCCCGGCCGGCGCCCACCCGCCCGGCCAGCAGCTCGCGCGCGCCCTGCGGGGTCAGCAGGTCCAGGCCCAGCGGGTGCGCGCCATGCCCGGCGATGAGGCCGGTGAGGTGGTTGCGGCTGGTCACAACGGCCAGGCACCCGGGCGAGCCGGGCAGCAGCGGGCGCACCTGCGCGGCGTCGCGCGCGTTATCCAGCAGCACGAGCACCCGCTGGCCGGCCAGCAGGCTGCGGTAGAGCGCCACCTGGTCGTCCAGGGTTTGCGGGATCCGCTCCGGCGGCACCGCGAGCGCCTCGAAGAAGCCGCGCAGCGCCTGGCCGGGATCGAGCGCGGGCCCGGCTGGGTCGAAGCCGCGCAGGTCGACGTACAGCTGCCCGCCGGGAAACCGCGTCGCGACCCGGTGCGCCCAGGTCACTGCCAGGGCTGTCTTGCCCACTCCGGCGGTGCCGGTGATCACCGCGATGGCGACGGCGGTGTCCCCGTCCGGCTGGCCGTCACCGATCGCGTCGAGACGGGCGAGCTCCGTGTTCCGCCCGGCGAACCCGGCCACCGGCGGCGGCAGCTGCGCCGGGACCGGAACTCCGGACGCGGACGGCGCGGCAGGCCCCAGGCTGGCGACCGAGACGAACGCGTCCAGCGACGCGTCCTGGCGCAGGATGGCGGTCTCGAGATCGCGCAGCGCCGGGCCGGGCGCCAGCCCGAGCTCCTCGGCCAGGGTGAATCGCAGCCGCTGGTAGACGGCCAGCGCGTCGGCCTGCCGCCCGCTGCGGTACAGCGCGGTCATCAGCTGGGCGTGGACCTGCTCGTCGAGCGGATGGTCGGCCGCCGCCTGCTCCAGCTCGGGTACCAGCTGCCGGTGTTCCCCGGCGGCCAGCCTCGCGTCGGACAACGCGTGCATGATCTGCTCGCGGAGCAACTCCAGCCGCCCCGCCTGCTGTTCCAGCCAGGCCAGCCCGGCCAGGTCGGCTAGCGGCCGCCCGCGCCACAGGGCCAGCGCCTCCCGCAGGTCCGCGGCCGCGCGGGCCGGGTCCGCGGACTGCGCGCCCTGGCTGAGCAACCGCTCGGCCAGCAGCACGTCGGTGCCGTCGTCGCCGAGGTCCAGCAGGTAACCGGGCGCCCGGGCCACGATGGCGGCCTTGCCGAGCACGGTACGCAGGTACGAGACGTGGCTCTGCAGCGTGTTCAGCGCGGCGGGCGCGGTCTCGCCCCAGACCGCGTCGACCAGGCGGCCGGTTCCGACGACCTGGCCGGCGTGCAGGGCCAAGGTGGCCAGGACGGCCTTCCGCCGCAGCCCGCTGACCGGCAGCATCTCGCCGCCGTCCATGACATCGACCGGTCCCAGTAGGCGAACTCGCATGACGCTCCCCGTTCCCATGCGGGCAGATACTCCCCCGTTTTGCCACGTTCGGCGGCGGCTTGCGGTTCAACGAATCTCAGCATTTCTACAGCTGCGTCTCAGATACTGATAAGGTTCCACCCTGTTCCGTGCCGTTCCGCCATGGTCCGGCCCGGGCCTCTGGCGGGGCGGGAACCAGGACCGTTCGGCCCCCATGACGTGCGGCGCACGGGACGGGACCCGGCTCGCAGCGGCCGGCCCGAACGCGCCCTGCTTATAGGTAGTGCGGGTAGGCATTGGTACAACCGCGGTGAGCCCGGCCGCCCCTGAATGAGTGATTGCTGATCCAGGTGAGCGTTGTGCGGCGCTTAACGGCGGAGAGATTCCGCGCACCAGTGCGATAGCCGCGGATTTTACGTGGTTGATCCGGGCTTCATGGTTGATTTGGCGGTCTATCGTGCACCGGATCAACCGCACAGCCCGGATCAACCACGATCTTTTCGCCGGGTTACCGTCTCATGGCGCACTGGTTCACCAGGCGCCGCTGCCGTCACGGACGTGCTCGTGGCCTGCCAGGGCAAGCCGGGGAGGGAAGCGCGCCGGAGCGGACGGGGAAGCGCATATGGACGGAGGGCGATGGGGCGGACCAGGGACGCGCCCGGCGTGGGCGCGGGTGGGCTACCGCGAGTTCGGGCACTGTTTTACCTGGGCCGGGGGCGACCGCGGAGGCGGGCATGAAACGATTCCGTGGGGAACGTCCGTGGGAAGCGGCGGCACGACGCGGAGGAGACGGCAGATGCCAGGGACACCACTGCCTGAGCGGAAGTCATGGCAGGCGCTCAAGCGGCACTACGACGAGATCTCCGGGCGGCATCTGCGCGAGCTGTTCGCCGGGGACCCGGGCCGGGGCGAGCGGCTGACCGCCGAGGCGGCCGGACTGTACCTGGACTACTCCAAGAACCGGGTCACCGACGAGACGATGCGGCTGCTCGTGGCGCTGGCCGAGGAGTCTGGCGTGGCCGAGCGCCGGGACGCCATGTTCCGCGGCGAGCGGATCAACGTGTCCGAGGACCGGGCCGTGCTGCACGTGGCCCTGCGCATGCCGCGTACCGCGTCGCTGATCGTGGACGGCGTCGATGTGGTCCAGCAGGTGCACGAGGTGCTGGACCGGATGGCCGACTTCGCCGGCCGGGTCAGGTCCGGGGAGTGGAAGGGTTACACCGGCAAGCCGATCAGATGCGTGGTCAACGTCGGCATCGGCGGGTCCGACCTGGGCCCGGTGATGGCGTACGAGGCGCTGCGCCACTACACCACGCGTGATATCGAGTTCCGGTTCGTGTCCAACGTGGACTCCACCGACTTCGCCGAGGCGACCCGCGACCTGGATCCCGAGCAGACGCTGTTCATCATCTCCTCCAAGACGTTCGGCACGCTGGAGACGCTGACCAACGCCACCTCGGCGCGGGACTGGGTCGTGAACGCCCTGGGCTCCGAGGACGCGGTGGCCAAGCACTTCGTGGCGGTCTCCACCAACGCCGAACGGGTCGCGAAGTTCGGCATCGACACGGCGAACATGTTCGGCTTCTGGGATTGGGTCGGCGGCCGGTACTCGATGGACTCGGCCATCGGGCTGTCCAACATGATCGCGCTCGGACCCGAGGGCTTCTACGAGATGCTGGCCGGCTTCCACGAGATGGACGAGCACTTCCGCACCGCACCGCTGGAGCAGAACCTGCCGGTGCTGATGGGCCTGCTCGCGGTGTGGTACCGCGACTTCTTCGGCCTGCAGAGCTACGGCGTGATGCCGTACGAGCAGTACCTGAAGCGGTTCCCCGCGTACCTGCAGCAGCTGACCATGGAGTCCAACGGCAAGCACGTCACGCTGACCGGGGAACACGTGTCCTACGACACCGGCGCGGTCTTCTGGGGTGAGCCAGGCACCAACGGCCAGCACAGTTTCTATCAGCTCATCCACCAGGGCACCACGATCATCCCGGTCGACCTGATCGGCTTCGGCAAGACGCTGAACCCGATCCGCGACCACCACGACATCCTGTCCTCCAACGTGTTCGCCCAGGCGCAGGGGCTGGCCTTCGGCAAGACCGAGGAGGAGGTCAGGGCGGAGGGGACGCCCGAGCACGTGGTACCGCACCGGGTGATGGAGGGCAACCGGCCGTCCAACGTGCTGCTCGCCGAGATCCTGACCCCGCGGATCCTCGGCGCGCTGGTTGCCCTGTACGAGCACAGCGTGTTCACGCAGGGGACGGTCTGGGACGTCGACTCGTTCGACCAGTGGGGAGTGGAGCTCGGGAAGGTCCTCGCGGTCAAGATCATTCCCGAGCTGACGAGCGCGCAGGAGCCCGCGCTCGATCACGACTCGTCGACCAACGCGCTCATCCGCAGATACCGCGCGCTCAAGGCACGCTGACCCGTGCTGACCACGGGTGCTGACAACGATGGAGGACTGATCGGCCATGCCAACTGACACGCCGATGCAACTGGGGATGATCGGGCTCGGCCGGATGGGCGCCAACCTGAGCCGCCGGCTGATGCGCGACGGCCACCGGGTGGTGGCCTACGACCGGAACCCGGACGTGGTCAAGGGCCTGGCCGCCGAGGGCGCGACCGGCGCGGAGAGCCTGGCCGACTTCGTGGCCAAGCTGGACAAGCCGCGGGCCATGTGGATCATGGTGCCGGCCGGCGTGGTGGAGTCCACCCTCGAGCAGCTGCGGCCGCTGCTGGAAGCCGACGACATCGTGATCGACGGCGGGAACTCTTACTACCGGGACGACCTCACCCGCGCCGCCGACCTTAAGCGGGACGGCATCCACTACATCGACGTCGGCACCAGCGGCGGGGTCTGGGGCCTGGACCGCGGGTACTGCCTGATGATCGGCGGCGAGGACGAGCCGGTGCGCCGGCTGAACCCGATCTTCCTGACCATCGCGCCGGGCCGGGGCATGGCCGAGCCGACCCCGGGCCTGGCCAAGGGCGGCACCGCCGAGCAGGGCTACCTGCACTGCGGGCCGAACGGCGCCGGGCACTTCGTCAAGATGGTGCACAACGGGGTCGAGTACGGCATGATGGCCGCGATCGCCGAGGGCCTGTCGATCATCAAGCACGCCGACGTGGGCCTGCACCAGGAGGAGTTCGACGCGGAGACCACGCCGCTGCGCAACCCCGAGGCCTACCAGTACACGATCGACCCGGGCCAGGTCGCCGAGGTGTGGCGGCGCGGCTCGGTGGTCAGCTCCTGGCTCGTGGACCTGACCGCGGCCGCCTTCGCCAAGTCGCCGGATCTGGACTTGTTCAGCGGGCGGGTGTCGGATTCCGGCGAGGGCCGGTGGACCGTGCTGGCCGCGGTGGACGAGGGCGTGCCCGCCTCGGTCATCGCCGCCTCGCTGTACGAGCGGTTCGAGTCCAGGGACCTGGGCGAGTTCACCGGCAAGGTCCTGTCGGCCCTGCGCTCGGAGTTCGGCGGGCACGCGGAGAAGAAGGCCTGAGGCTCATGCCGGCGAGCAGGAACAGCTCCCCGAAACCGGACAACCACGTCATCGTGCTGTTCGGCGCCACCGGCGACCTGGCCAAGCGCAAGCTGCTGCCCGGGTTTTTCCACCTGCACGCGGCCGGGCTGCTGCCGAAGGAGTACCGGATCATCGGCTGCGCGCCGCCGCAGTACGCGCTCACCGACGAGCAGTTCAGGGAGCACGCCGAGCAGGCGTGCGCCGACTTCTGCATCACCAAGCCCACCGACCCGTCCTGGCCGTCGTTCGCGGAACGCCTGTCCTTCGCGGCGGCCGAGCCGGATAACCCGACCGCCCTGGTGGAAGCGGTTCAGCGGGCGGAGAAGGAGATCGGCGGGACCGTTCGGCGCCTCTATCATCTGGCTGTACCGCCCGCGGCGTTCACCTCTGTCGTGCGCATGCTGGGCGCGACCGGCCTGGCCTCCGGCGCCCGGGTGATCGTGGAGAAGCCGTTCGGCACCGACCTGGCCTCGGCCCGCGCGCTGAACGAAGCGGTGCACGAGGTCTTCGACGAGTCACAGGTGTTCCGCATCGACCATTTCCTGGGCAAGGAATCCGTCGACAACATCCTGGCGTTCCGCTTCGCGAACGGCCTGTACGAGCCGGTCTGGAACCGCCAGCACATCCGCTACGTGGAGATCGACGTACCGGAAACGCTGACGATCAAGGGGCGGGGAGCGTTCTACGACGCGACCGGCGCCTACCGGGACATGGTCGTCACCCACCTGTTCCAGGTCCTGGCGTTCGTGGCCATGGAGTCGCCGGTGTCGCTGTCGGCCAAGCACCTGCGGGACGAGAAGGAGAAGGTGTTCGAAGCGGTCAGGCCGATCGACGTCCGGCACGTGGTGCGCGGCCAGTACGAGGGGTACCGGTCCGAGCCCGGCGTGGCGGCCGACTCGCAGACCGAGACGATGGTCGCGGTGCGGGCCGAGGTGGACAACTGGCGCTGGCACGGGGTGCCGTTCTTCCTCCGTTCGGGCAAGGCCATGGGCGTCTCACGCCAGATCATCGTGCTCGGCTTCCAGCCGCCGCCGATGCGCATGTTCCCGGCGCACCGCAAGGACACCCCGTACGGCCGGCAGAACGAGATCGTCATCGATTTCGCCGACCCGGGCGCCATCAAGGTCTACTTCCTGACCAAGGTCCCCGGAGCGGAACTGACCCTGGGCAACGCCGAGATGGCGTTCTACTACAAGGACTCGTTCGCCGCGTCGCACATGCTCGAGGGCTACGAGCACCTGACCTTGATGGCCATGGTCGGCGACCCGTCGCTGTTCACCCGGTCCGACGGGATCGAGCGGCTGTGGGAGATCTCCACGCCGCTGCTGGAGAACCCGCCGCCGGTCCAGCCGTACCCCGTCGGGTCGTACGGCCCGGAGTCGATGAAGCGGCTGATCGCGCCCTACCACTGGCACCTGCCCCACGTCTAGGCTCGCGTGTCCTGGCGGACGGTGAGGCGGCCGTTTCGCATCAGGCCGATCCGCTGGGCCCGGCGGGCCACGGCACTGTCGTGGGTGACCAGGATGAGCGTGAGCCCGCGCTCGCGCCACAAGGTGTCGAGCAAGGCGATGATCTCGTCCCTGGTGTCCTCGTCCAGGTTCCCGGTCGGCTCGTCGGCTAGCAGCACGTTTGGTTCTTTGACCAGGGCGCGGGCGATGGCGACGCGCTGCTGCTGACCGCCGGAGAGTTCGGCGGGCAGGTGCTGCGCGCGGTCGGCGAGGCCCACGCTGTCCAGCGCTATGTTGACTCGTTCGCGCCGGTTTGCATGGTTGATGCCGAGCGGAATGAGCGCGGCCTCGGCATTCTCGGCCGCGGTCAGGGTCGGGATCAGGTTGAACGTCTGGAAGATGAAGCCGAACGAGCTGGCTCTCACGCTTCTGATGTCCGATTCTGTGGCGGTGGCGAGGTCGCTGCCGCCGAACTCGACGCAGCCCTTCGTCGGGCGGTCCAGCCCGCCGAGCAGTTGCAGCAGCGTGGTCTTGCCGTGCCCGGTCTTGCCTTGCACGGCGAGCCATTCCCCTGGTTTTATGTCGAGGTCGAGGTCGACGACGGCGGGGATCTCGCGGCCGCCCTTGCGGTAGATCTTGCTCACGTTTGATAGCCGGTAGACGCTGTTCTCGGCCGGGGGGACGGTCCCGTGGGTGATGTCCATTCTGTTCTCCTCCGTGCTATGCGACGCGGGTCCGTGCTATGCGACGCGGGTCCGTGCTATGCGACGCGGGTCAGGGCCGCGGCCGGGCGCAGCCGGGCCGCCCGCCAGCCGCCGAACGATCCGGCCACCAGTCCCCCGGCGATGGCGAGCAGTACCGCCAGGACGATCGCGGTCACGGTGACCGAGGCGGACATGGGCACAGCGATGGTGGTGTGGCTGGCCGCCGGGCTGACTATGGACGCCCCGCCCGGTCCGCCGGCGACGTGCGTCGAGGGGCCGGCGCCTCCGCCGGCCGACGGGACGCTGGCGGACAGCTTCGGCGCGATCGTGTCGATGATGGCCACGCCGGCGAGGCCGAGGCCGACGCCTAGCGCGCCGCCGATGATGCCGATGCCGACGGACTCGCCGAGCACCTGACTGACGATCCGGCTACTGCGCCAGCCGAGCGCCTTGAGCGTGCCGAACTCGGGTACCCGCCGCGCCACCGCGGCCATGGTCAGCAGGCTGGCGACGGCGAACGCCGCGATCAGCACCAGCACCGCCAGCCACTTGCCCAGGGCGCCCGCCAGCTTGGCGGCGCTCGCCGCCGACCCGGTGATCTCGCTGGCCAGATCGGATGAGCTGGTGATGGTGGCCTGGGGCAGCAGGTGCGCGATCTCCTTCTGCACCGCGCCGATGTCGGAGGCGCTGGCCGCGGTCACGTAGACCGTGTTGACTTGATCGGTCATGGCCTTGCCGGTGGCTGGGTTACTGGCCAGGGCCTGGGCGCGCTGGAGCGGGATGTACACCGACGGCGGGCTGCTGGCCTGCGGCTGGGTGACGATGCCGATGATCGTGAACTTCTTGCTGGCCAGCGTGACCGTACCGCCGACCTTCAGCTTGTGCGCGGCGGCGTAGTTCGAGTCGACCACGGCTACGTTTTTGTCCTTGTCGGTTGCCGTGAACGTGCGGCCCTTGGCCAGCGCCGCGTTGCTGAGCGGGCCGAGCTTCGGGTGGGTGATGTCGGTCCCATTCACGCTGACCGATGTGGGCGGCACGAGCCGGGAGTTCGAGCCGGTCGGGAGCACGATCCGGTTGTCGGTCAGGACCAGGCCGCCCGCGGCCGCGGATACGTGATCGAGGTGGGCGATCCGGGCGATCGTGGCCGCGCTGAGCGGCCCGTAGTTGCCGGTGTCGAGGGTGTCGATGGTGCCGCTGGTGTAGCACTTGCCGTTGATGCAGGCCTGGGCGCGGGAACCGTTCTGGCCGTTCTGGCCGTTCTGGCCGTTCTGGCCGTTCTGTGGCCCGGAGGCGATGGGTGCGCTCCCCTGCGCGCCCTTGGGCGGCTTGGGCTTGGTGGTGACGGTGACGTCGGTGCCGATGCCGTAGAGCGCCCGGAGCACCTTGGCCTGCGCGGCCTTCACCCCGGCCGATGCGCCCATCACGGTGATGACCAGGCCGATCCCGATGGCCAGGCCGAGGGCGATGAAGATCGCCTGTCGCATTCTGCGGCGCAGTTCGCGCCTGAGGTAGGTGAGAAAGAACATGACGGCAGGTCTACGCGGCCCGCAGTTGCACGGGGGTTACACGCTCTCGTGTTACTGGGGTGCAACCGGGCCGGGGGCACAGTGGGGCTTCGGGAAGGCCGCGGCGCGGCCTCGGGAAGGAGCACGCTGATGGAGTCCGGTGACAGCGGGTGGATTCGCGCCGAGGCCGACGGGGAGCCGGACTCGGGTGAGGAGCCGCGCCTGGATGAGGATGACGGCTGGCCCGCCACGGTCGCCGGGCCTTCAGCCGGTCCTTCAGCCGGTCCTGCAACCGGGCCGGCAGCCGGTCCTGCAGCCGGGAGGCGCTGGGGCCGCGGGGGCGTCCCAGGGTTCTCGGCCCGGGTAGCGGCCGTGGCCGCCGTAGCGGCCGTAGCGGCCGCGGCCGCCGGGGTCGCGGTCGGGTTCTTCCTGATCAGGGGCGCGCCGTCGGCCAGTGCGTTCGCCGGGGCCGCGGCGGGCGTCTCGGCCTCTCCATCGGTGTCGGGGCCGGCCCGGGCCGGCCAGCTGCGGGTTGCCCTCACCGGTCGGGTCCTGGCGGTCAGCGGCACGTCGATCACCATCGGCGGCGCGGGCCCCTCGGTGACGGCCGCCGTCACCACCGGCACCAGGGTCACCGGCCGGGCGCATGACGTCGGAGGCATCAAGGCCGGCGACCATGTTGCGGCCCAGCTCGCGGGTATCGCTGCTGAGCTCGCAGGTACCGCCGCTGAGCTCGCGGATACCGCCACCCATCTCACCGCCCTCGCCATCCAGGACCTGGCCGGCGCCTGATTGTTCGGCGCGGCCTGGTCAGATGGCGGGCACGGTGCGGATGTCCAGCGCCGGGCGCCCGGCCGCGGAGGCGAGGGCCTTCTTGATGGCCGCGAGCACGCGCTCGGGCTCGCGCCTGATCTGGCCGGGCGTGAAGTGGAGCACGATAATGCCATGCGCGCTCATCTCGGCGTGCCGGCGCAGGGTGCGTTCCCAGTCCGCGGGCGACAGATGCCATTCGCGCGAGTCGACCTCGACCGCGACCCCGGCAGCGGGCCACCACGCATCGGGCATGGCCAGGAAGACCTCGCCCGCGTACAGCTTCGCGTTGAAGTACGGGGCCGGAACCCGGCCGCGCCGCAGCAGGTTACGCAGGTCGCCTTCTGCTACCGAACGGACGCCGGACGCGACCTCCGCCAGTGCCTGCCGGAACCGGGCCGACCCGCGCATCGGGCCCCGGCTGAGCTCGGCCGTGAGCTCGGAGAGCGTGCACCGGTTCCGCTGCACGGCATCGGCGACGACCGCCCGGACCTCATCGGAAGCGGTGAGGGTCAGAGCCGCGTCCGCTACCGCTCGCGGCGGCGGCGCGACGGGAACACCGTCGGCCAGCCAGGGTCGGGCCGGCAGGCGGGTTGTCCGCCACACCCGGGCGAAGCCGGTGCTCTGCACCTTGCGCGAGGCGGGAACCAGGACGTCGACCATGTCCGAGAGCGGATGGCGGATGTCGTGGCGCCACAGCGCCGCCACGCCGGTGATCATGCTGCCGTCGCCCGCGTAGAGGGTGGCCGCGACGTCTCGCTGCATCACGTTCGGCTCTCTGGAGTCCACGAGGTAGACGCCGGGAAGCAGGGTCCGCCAGGGTCCGCCCGGCCGGGTACGGTGCCGGAGCGCGCCGGGCGTCAGGCCGCAGGCCAGCGCCTGCGAACGCGAGACAACGTAGAGCTGGCCGTCCAGCGTCTTCGCTAGCGCTGCGTGATCGTACTGTGCCTTTCTGGTCATGCGCGCATCATGCCACCGGGGTCTGACATCTCCGCCAGACCGCCATTCGCCATCGATGCCGCGTTCGCGTCGTTGGACCGCGGCAGCGGCCCGGGCGAAGGCCCGGCGAAGGCAGGGCGTGGGCCGGGTGAAGCGTGCGCAGACGACCTCGGGAGAAGCTCCAGTCACGCCAGCAACATCAGCAGTGTGCTTCTGGCTCTGAGGCGGCGGAACATACTGCATGAATGTCCCAGCCATGTCGCTGGAACGACATGAACGCGGCATTCATGCAGTATGACCGCGAGCGGAAGCGTCGCGGATAGGGGAAGGCGTGTTACCGGGGTGCAACCGGGGACGGGGCAGCATGGCAGGGGTGACGCCTGGCCGAGCACGCCGGGATGGGCGGGCACGCCGGGATGGGCGGGCACGCCGGGATGGGCGGGCACGCTCGGGCGCGGCCGCGCGTATAGCAGGTAAGACGGAGGTGCGGCGTGCGGGTGCTGGTGGTTGAGGACGACGGGGAGCTGGCCGAGGCGATCGGGGCCGGGCTGCGGCAGGAGCGGATGGCCGTGGACGTGGCCTTCGACGGGGCGGACGGGCTTGACCGGGCGCTGGTGACCGACTACGACGTGATCGTGCTCGACCGGGACCTGCCCGGGCGGCACGGCGACGAGGTATGCGCCGAACTGGTCCGGGCGGGCTGCCGCAGCCGGGTCCTGATGCTGACCGCCGCCGCGACCATCGAGGACCGGGTGGACGGTCTCAGCCTCGGCGCCGACGACTACCTGCCCAAGCCGTTCGCGTTCGCCGAGCTGGTGGCCCGGCTGCGGGCGTTGCTGCGCCGCGCCCAGCCGCCGCACGCGCCGGTGCTCGAACGCGGCGACCTGCGGCTCGACCCGGCCCGGCGCAGTGCCAGCCGGGCCGGACTGCCGCTGGACCTGGGGCCGAAGGAGTTCGGCGTGCTGGAGCTGCTGCTCGCCGCGCAGGGGCGGGTGGTATCCGCCGAGGAACTGCTGGAGAGGGTGTGGGACGAGATGGCGGACCCGTTCACCAGCGCGGTCAAGGTGACGGTCAGCCGGCTGCGCCGCAAGCTCGGCGACCCGCCGGTCATCGAGACGCTGGCCCAGGCCGGCTACCGGATCGCAGGGGGCGGGGCGTGACCGCCGCGCCGTCGCGGCCGCTGCCGCCCCCGCCACCACCGCCGTCGGCGCCGTCGCGGTTCCGGTTGCGGGCGCCCAGGACCGTTCGGCTCCGGCTTACCCTGCTCTACGTCGGGCTGTTCCTGGCCTCGGCCGCGTGCCTGCTGATCATCACGTACTTCCTGGTCGCCCAGCAGCTGCCGGGGGCGGTCACACTGCGGACCAGCGGCGGCGGCAACCCGGGGACCGGCGGCCAGGTGATCACCCGAGGAACCGGCGCCGGCGCCGCGGCCTGCGCACCGCCGGCCGACGGCACGCCGCCGACCGTCGCGCAGATGAACGACTGCTTCCAGCAGGCCGCGGCGGGGCTGCGCAACGACACCCTGGACCAGCTGCTCATCGAGTCCGGGATCGCGCTCGGCATCATGGCGGTGGCCTCGGTGGGCCTGGGCTGGCTGATGGCCGGCCGGGTGCTCAGCCCGCTGCGCACCATCACCGCCACCGCCCGCCGCATCTCCGCGCGCAGCCTGCACCAGCGGATCGCGATGAGCGGGCCCGACGACGAGCTCAAGGAACTCGGCGACACCTTCGACCAGCTGCTCGGCCGGCTGGACGCCTCGTTCCGCGCGCAGCGCCAGTTCGTCGCCAACGCTTCGCACGAGCTGCGCACCCCGCTCGCCCGGCAGCGCACGCTGCTCGAGGTGGCGCTGCGCGACAACCAGGCCACGAACGCCTCGCTCCGCACCGCCTGCGAACGGGCGCTGGCAGCGGGCGAGCAGCAGGAACGGCTGATCGCCTCGATGCTGACGCTGGCCCGCGGGGAGCGCGGCCTGGACGCGTTTGAGCCCTTCGACCTGGGCATCGTCGCGACCGGGGCGGTGGCCGCCGTGCGCGACGAGGCGGAGGCCCGAGGGGTGACCGTCACCGCCGTCCTCGGCGCCGCCGTGGCGCTGGGCGATTCCCGGCTGGCCGAACAGCTGGCGGCGAACCTGGCCGACAACGCGGTCAGGTACAACGTAGCCGGGGGCCAGGTCGAGATCAGCACGGGCGACCGGGACGGCCGGGCGTTCCTGGCGGTGAGCAACACCGGCCCGGTCATCCCGCCGGACCAGCTCGGCCGGCTCTTCCAGCCGTTCCAGCGGCTGGACCCGGGGCGGGCCGGGCGGGGTGGATCCCGCGGGGGTGCCGGACGAGACGGGGGCGGTCCCGAACGCGGCGGGCTCGGGCTGGGACTGGCCATCGTCAGCGCGATCGCGGCCGCGCACAGCGCCGAGCTGCGCGCGGTGACCAGGGCCGCGGGCGGACTGGCGATTGAGGTGGTGTTCCCGCCGGTGCCGGCCCGCGCCGGCGACCAGGTGGAGGACCAGGCCGGGGTGGAGGAGCGGGCCGCGGCGCTGGCGTGACGCGGCGGGCACGGCGGCAAGCGGGCACGGCGGCAAGCGGGCACGGCGGCAAGCGGACACGACAATGGGGGCATGGCGCTGGTCGCGTTCGTGGTCAACCGGACGCTGCTTCGCGATCCGCGGCGGTTTCTGCTGCGCTGCCGGGCCGCGGCGACCGATCGCGGCTGGGACCCGTGGTTCGGGCCGGCCGGCGAGGTGCGGGATAGCCTGGCCCTGACCCGCCGCGCGGTGACCGCGGGGGCGAGCCTGGTGTTCGCGGCGGGCGGCGACGGCACGGTCCGGGCCTGTGCCGAGGCACTGGCCGGCACCGGCGTGCCGCTGGCCATCGTGCCGCTGGGCACCGCCAACCTGACCGCGCGGGCGCTGGGCGTGCCGTCCCAGGGCGGCCGCGCGATGGAGGCCGGCTTCGGCGGGCGTGACCACGCGATCGACCTGGGCCACTTGACGCTGGCAGAAGGCGCGGGCGGGAGCTGGTTCGCCGCCATGGCCGGCATCGGCCTGGACGCCGCCGTGGTGGCGGCGGCGGGAGAGCGGCTCAAGCGGCGGCTCGGCTGGGCCGCCTACGCGGCGGCCGGGGTGCGGCGGCTGGCCATGCCGCCGCGCGAGTTCACCATCCGGCCGGACGGCGCCGAACCGCTGCGCCGGCGGGCGCGGTCCGTGGTGGTGGCCAACGCCGGGCTGCTGCCCGGCGGGTTCACGCTGCTGCCCGCGGCCAGGCTCGACGACGGCCTGCTCGACATCGGCATCCTCGCGCCATCGGGCGGCTGGGACTGGATCCGGCTGGCCGGACGGGTGCTGGCCCGGGGCCGGCGCCAGGATAGGGCGCTGGAATGCCTGCAGGCACGCCGCGTCCAGGTCAGCGCCGATGCCGTCCTGCCGAGGCAGATCGACGGCGAGATCGTCGCGCCCGGCCGGGCGCTCAGCGTCTCGGTGTGCCCGGGAACCCTGACCGTTCGGCTGCCGGGATGATCTAGCCGGTGACGCCAGCCTCGCGCAGCCGGGCGGCGTTGCGTTCGTCGAGGGCGGCGTAGGCGCGCACCTCGTCGTCGCAGGGCTCGACGGCGTCCCGGGCGAGCGCGGCCGGGTCGACCTCGGCCCGGTAGACAAACGTGGCGTTGCCCTCCAGGACCGGGTGCCACCGGCCCTGGCGGACGTTGAGCGACACCGTGGCCGTGCCGCCCGCGTTGCGCACGGTCACCCGGCACGCGGGGTCGACCGGGGTGATGCGCCGGCTGATGGCGGAGTAGACCGCGCGGGCCGCGGCCATGCCGGAGCCGCACGAGGCGGTGAGACCGGCCCCGCGCTCGAACGTCCTGACGAAGACCTCGGCGGGCTCCAGCTGGAGCAGCACGGACAGGTTGGCCCCGGCCGGGAACACGTCCGGCCGGGTCGCCACCCGCTCCCCCATCGCGATCAGGTCGGACTCGACGTACTTGTCGACCAGGGCGACCAGGTGGGGGTTCGGGATAGTGACCGCGGTGAACTCAAGCGCCGGGTCGAGCTCGGGCAGCCTGGCCTCGGTCAGCGGGTTCCGGCCGGCCACCACGGCGGTCTGCGGGGTGAAGTCGACCGCCGGGTGTTCCAGGCCGATCTGGCGGACGCCCTCACCGGTGGCGGCCGCGCGACGGACGGTGTATTCGGCCTGGCCGCTGCGGATCACCGCGGCCTCGGCGCCGCGCCGGTCCAGCACCACCCGGCCCAGGCAGCGCATGCCGTTCCCGCAGAACTCGGCGGACGAGCCGTCCGGGTTGAAGAACCAGGCCTCGGGGACCGGCGGCGCGGCATCGTAGAAGTAGATCCCGTCCCCGCCGAACGGTCCGGCCCGGTCGCACAGCCGCCGGACGAAAGCCCGCACGTCCTCGTCGGAGGCGAAGTCGCGCGGCGTCATCGCGGCCACGAAGATGTCGTTCTTCGAGCCGTGCGCGTTCAGGATCTCGACCACGGATGCAGCCTATCCGGCCAGCCGGTGCGCGCGGTCAGGCGCTGAAGGCGTCCTGCCATCCCGAAGTGCGCAGCAGCGCGGGGCCGGCCGGGCCGAACGCCGGATAGGTGGAAAAGCGCATGCCATCGGCGTAATTCCGCAGCGCCACCCGGGACCGGTCGAGCATGTTGGTGGGCAGGTTCCCGACACCGAACCAGCACGCGTCGGGTGAGGTGTACTCGCCCTGCCAGCCGGACACGGTGAGGAAGAAGGCGATCCGCCCGCTGCCGGACACGTCGTGCATGACGTGCGCGAGCGACACGTTCTCGGCCTGGATGGCGATGCCCGCCTCGGCCGCGGCGACCCGGATCGCCGTCTCGACGATCGTCTCCCGGTCGGCCAGCTGGCCGGTCGGGGGCTCGTACGCACCGTCCCCGTAACCCGTGTTGGCCCGCTCCCGCAACAGGATGCGTCCGTTCGTCATCAGCAGGAGGATGACATCCACGACGACCCTGCGGCGATGCTGAACCTCCGCAGCAATCGCGGTGTCGCCGGCTCTGCTCATAGTGACCGCCTTGCCGCGCGCCCAAACCCACCCCTACCTGGGCCCCTGCCCGGCGTCTCTCGGTTCTGAACGCACTGCCCAGGAACAAGCACGGTACCTCCGCGGGTCTGTGGATCACCATGTGCACAAGGACGGCCAACCTGTGGACGAGGCGGGGAAGATGATCTACGAGCTGTGGATACGATGACGGACTCGCCCTAGCAGGGCAGCGGCGGGGGCTGTGGAGAACCGGGTGGCCATGTGGACGAGGGCGACCGAGAATAGCTGAAAAACCGCCGACGGTAACGTTCTGCCTGTTACTCACCGTAACCGCCGAAGAAGGGCATCGGGGGCGAGGGCGTCCCTGGGTGTGCGGCGTCACCCGGTCAGGAGCGGGAGCGGGCTTCCCAGCGGGCGACGGCCTCGACGGCCTGGCCGCGGTGTCGCGCCATCAAGGCGATGATCCCGTCCACGTCACGCGCCTCGAACAGGTCCATCATCTGCTCGTGGTCATGGCGCGCCTCTTCGATATCTACAAGGCCGGTAAAAGTATAAGGAGCGGCAACATCCCACAGATAGGCGAGGAAGCGCATCAGCCGGTCACTTCCGGCCCGGCGGAAGGCGGTGAAATGGAACTGGCGATTAAGAGTCAGGTATTCGCGGCGCTGCCCAGGTGCGGTCAGCTTCCGCATCTGGCCGCACAGCCTGCTCATTTCCTCAAGATCGTCACCCGTGAGCTTGGGGATGGCCATGATGAATGCCTCCCGCTCGAGTATCTCCCGCCAGTGGTAAATATCGGCGAGGTCATCCGACGACAGGACCCGGACGAAGAAGCCGACCCGCGGCCTGTGCTCGAGATATCCGGACGCGGCCAGCGAGGTGAGCGCCTCGCGCACCGGTATGTGCGATACGCCCAGATCAGCCGCGACCGCGCTGGGCGATAGTTTCGCGCCGGGTTTTAGCTCCCCCGAAACAACCGCCTGTTTGATTCGCTTCTCGATGAAGGACAGCAGGGCCTCAGGCTGATCCTGACGGCGCTCGTGAGAGACCGGCACGGGTACCTGCACCTCCCCCAGAACCGCGAATATATTATAGCCAGCAGATCCCGCCAGATTCGAATACGGCCGGCTGCTGGGAGTGTATGCGCCGTGCTGCCGGGGCGGCGGCATGACCGCGTAAACGCAGCGGACTTTAAATGAATTGACCCGTTCAATGTGACACGGGTAATGGCGGACGACGCCGCATACAGCCGGGATTGGCTATTGGGAGACCCGGCGGCGCAGCGACCAGAGCTGAGCGCCCCGCTCCACCTCGAGGGCGGCCGCCCACGGCAGCCGCGGCGGCCCCAGCTCGGTGCGCAGGCTGGCCGTGGCCTTCCTGGCCAGCTGCGGGTCGCGGGCCGCCCGCCGGGCGAGTTCGGCGGCGCGCTCCTCGACCCGCTCCGACGGCAGGGCCTCCCAGGCCAGGCCCAGCTGCGCGGCCCGCAGGCCGGAGATCTCCTCGCCGAAGATCCCGGCCGCGGCCGCGGCCTCCGCGCCCGCACGCCCGGCCAGCAGCCCGAAGTGCCCGCCGCCGGGATGCAGCCCGATTCGCAGGAAGCCGCTGATCAGCCGGGCGTCCTCGGCCACGATGCGCAGGTCGGTAGCGAGCATCAGGTTGATCCCGGCCCCGACCGCGGCGCCGCGAACCGCGGCTATGGTCGGCATCTCCAGCTGGCCGACCCTGGTGAAGGCGCGGTAGATGCCGCCCAGGGCGGCGTACCGGTTTTCCTCCGCCGGGTCCCGGCCGACCTCATCCAGGTGGCCGCGCTCGGCCCCGGAGCAGAAGGTACCGCCGGCGCCCTTGATGACGGCGGCGCCGACCTGCTGGTCGCGGTCGGCCTCGTCGCAGGCCGCGACGAACTGCCCGGCCAGCTCGTTGTTCAGGGCGTTCCTGGTCGCGGGGGCGTTCAGGGTGATGAACGCAACGCCGTCGGTGATCTCCAGGTCAATCATGGGCTGGCTCCTCGGCTGGGTAGCGATGGGCGGCCTGACTCAGGCGTTCGGCGAGCACGGCGCAGCGGTCACGGAGCTCGGCGGGCTCCAGCGGGGTGAACGGGATGCCCAGCCGGGCCAGGTGCAGGGCGATCATGTCCAGGGAGTCCGAGCCCGAGGTGAGCAGGCACCGCCCTTCGCCGATCGCCTCGACCACCGCGACCGAGGACGGCACCATGGCCGCGACCACGTCGGCAGGCGCGTCCAGCAGCACCCGGGCCCGCCAGCGGTACGGCCCGGAGGAGAGGCCCTCGCTGACGAACCTGGCCGCGTCGGGCGGGTCGGCCGGGCGCGACCGGGCGCCGGTCGGCCGGATGTCCTCCATCCGGTCCAGCCGGAAGCTGCGCCACTCGCCCCGGTCCAGGTCGTGCGCCACCAGGTACCAGCGCCGGCCGGTATGGACCAGGCGGTACGGCTCGACGTGGCGGCGGCTGTCCTGCCCCGAGCCGGTCCGGTAGCGGAAGCGCAGCCGCTCGGACTGCTGGCACGTCAGGGCGACGAGCGCGAGGTCGTTCGGTTCGATCGATGGCTCGGCCGGGACCAGGGGCACGGTCGCGACGGTGAGGGCCTCCACCCGGCGGCGCAACCGCGGCGGCAGGACCTGATCGATGGCGGCCGCGGCGCGGGCGGCCGCCTCCTGGCTGCCGCGCAGCGCCGGGTCGGCCGCGGCCGCCCGCAGGCCGAGCGCGACCGCGACCGCGGAATCCTCGTCCAGCAGCAGCGGCGGCAGCCGGGTGCCGCCCGGGCCGAGCGCGTAGCCGCCCCGGCGGCCGGGGATCGCGTGCACCGGGTAGCCCAGTTCCCTGAGCCGGTCGATGTCGCGCCGGACGGTACGCGTGGTGACGCCCAGCCGGGAGGCCAGCTCATCACCGCGCCAGCTCGGCCTGGCCGTCAGCAGCGGCAGCAGGCGCAGCAGCCGCCCGGCGGTATCGGTCACCCGCCCATCATGCCGTGCCTTTGCGGACCGGATCTGTCCTGGATCCTGCCTAGGGTGGGATTGTGGGGCGAAAGCAGGGTGAGCATATGACCGACGTTGACTGGAACTTCCAGCTGGCACAGCAGCTGGACTGGCACTGGCGCGAGCAGCTGCGGCCGCGGCTGAACGGGCTGACCGACGAGGAGTACCGCTGGGAGCCCGTGCCCGGCGCGTGGAACGTGCGGCCGCGCGGGACGGGGACGGCGCCGGTCGCGGTGGGCGGCGGCGAGTTCACCATGGACTACGCCATGCCGGAGCCCGACCCGCCGCCGGTGACCACGATCGCCTGGCGGCTCGGGCACATCGTCGTCGGGGTCCTCGGCATGCGGGTGGCCTCGCACTTCGGCGGCCCGCCGGACGACTACGCCACGCACCGCTACCCCGGCGACGCCGAGACCGCGCTGGCCCAGCTCGACGCGGCCTACGCCGGGTGGATCGGCGGCGTGCGCGGGCTCACGCCCGGCGAGATGGCCAGGGCGATCGGCCCGGCCGAGGGCCCGTGGGCCGACCGTCCCATGGCCGAGCTCGTGCTGCACATCAACCGGGAGATGCTGCACCACGGCGCCGAAATCGCGCTGCTGCGCGACCTGTACCGCTGGCACTTCGACGGCAAGGGAGCCTGACCGTGTACGTCAAGATCCAGGTGGTCATCGACGCCGCCGAGCCGGCCAAGCTGGCCGAATTCTGGGCCCTGGCCCTGGACTACGTGCTCGAGCCGCCACCGCACGGCTTCGAGACCTGGGAGGATTTCGGCCGGTCCATCGGGATGCCGGAGGAAAGGTTCGGCGACCAGGCCGCCGTCATCGACCCGGCCGACGAGGGGCCCCGGCTGTATTTCCAGCGCGTGCCCGAGCGGAAGACCTCCGGTGCTAAGAACCGGGTCCACCTCGACGTCCGGGTGGCCGACCGCGAGGTGCAGGGCGAGGAACGCAAGCAGCTGCTGTCGGAGAAGGTGGAACAACTCGTGGAGGCGGGAGCCAGCGTCGCCTGGGTGAACGAGGACATGCGGGGCCATTCGATCGTGCTGCGCGACCCCGAGGGCAACGAGTTCTGCGTGGCCTGACCGCCTTTCGGGGCTTTGGTATGGGTGTGGCGCATTGGCATCCCGGGCGGAATTTACGCCGCGGATTTCGTCCGCAGGGCGCAAGGCTGTGCGGATCGCGAAGGGCTATCTCAGGTTCATTACGGAGGGGATGCCGGGCCGGCGCGCGGGCCGGGATGAGGAGAGGCGGCATAGCCCGTTCGCAACGCAGCGGGGCAGGTCGGGGCCGGATCCCGGCGCGCCGGGCCCGGCTCCATTGAACGCCGCATAACGGCTTTTCCCAACTTTTCTCAACATATGGTCTCGCCCGGGGAACACCACTAACATTCCCTTATACCGGACTGTGGTGCACGTGCAGAACGGTGCCCGTCGCCAGCTCCGGGCACTCAGCGCCTCCCAGCGCCGGCGGACGGATCGCGTTCGTCGCGGGTGGCCATGACTGCGGGAAGTGGCGGCCTGCCGGAACTTCACAAGCGGCCGCGTCAGGATGCCTGATCCTGACCGCCGGGGCAACGCGGGAGAGGCTGTCGACGTGGTTGGGGCGCGGACCGGTCCGCATTCTCCGGTCAAGTTGTCCGGGGCCATCCCGCCGCTCGCCGAATCGTTCCACCAGCGCCCGGAAACCGGGTTGGATCTGCGGGCAGGCCTGTACCCGGGCGACACCGTGGTACTGACCCACGGCGAGGACACCGCCGCCGCGCCCGCGGCCCAGGGTGGCACGGGCAAGACTCAGATCGCCGTGGCGTTCAGCCACGCGCTGTGGGGCGCCCGCGCGGTCGACGCGCTGGTCTGGGTACCGGCGACCAGCCGGGAGGCGATCGTCACCGGCTTCGCGCGGGCGGCCAGGACGGTCGGCGCGGCCGATCAGGCGCTGCCCGCCGAGGCCGCCGCGGGCCGCTTCACCGGCTGGCTGGCGCATACCAGGCGCCCGTGGGCGCTGATCCTCGACGACCTGGCCAGCCTGGCCGACCTGGAAGACCTCTGGCCAGCAGGCCTGGCCGGGCAGGTCGTCATCACCACCGGCCTGCCCGCGGCCACCTTCCCGGCCGGACCGCGGATCGCGCCGGTCGGCGGGTTCAGCCGCCGCGAGGTGCTGGCGTACCTGAGCGCGCGGCTCACCGACTTTCCCGACCAGCGAGCCGAGGCCCTCGAGCTGGGCGCGGACCTGGACGGGCTGCCGCTCGCGCTGGCCCAGGCCGCCGCCGTGATAACCCTGAACCGGCTGAGCTGCCGGGAGTACCGGGGCCGGCTCGGCGAGCGGCGCCAGCACATGTCCACGATCCGGGTGGACGGCGTCTCCCCCGCCGTGCTGGCCACCTGGTCGCTGGCGGCGGAAAGCGCGCACCAGCTGCCGCCCGCGGGCGCGGCCTGGCCGGCGCTCGCGCTGGCCGCCATGCTCGACTCGCACGGTATTCCCGGCGCGGTGCTAACCACGCCGGCCGGATGCAGCTACGTGGCTGGCCGGCCCAGCACCGCGGGCGTGGCGGACCAGACCCTGGTCCGTGCGGCCATGACCAACCTGGCCCGGGCCGGCCTGGTCAGCATCGACCCGGGCAGCAAGGCCCGGACGGTCCGGATGCATCCGAGCGTCCAGACCGCGGTGCGCGCCTACCTGCCGCCCGCGGACTTCGAGCAGGCCGTGCTGGCCGCGGCGGAGGCCCTGCTGCAGGCCTGGCCGGAAGCGGCCGAGAGCCAGGCCCCGCTCGTACAGGCCCCGCTCGTTCAGGCCCCGCTCGTACAGGCGCTGCGGGACTGCACCGCTGCGCTGCAGTCGGCCGACAGCGCGGCGCCGCACCCGGCGGCGGGCGGTGCGTTCGGTGGCGCGCAGCCTCAGCAGAGCGTGCTGTGGAAGCCGGAAGCCCATCCGGTGCTGTTCCGCAGGGGGCTGAGCCTGGAGGTCGACGGGTTGGCTGAATCCGCCGTCGCGTACTGGCAGGGCATGCTCGTCACCAGCACCGGGCTGCTCGGCAACGGCCACGTCAACGCGGTGACGGCCCGGGACCGGCTGGCGGCCGCCTACGAGTCGGCCGGGCGGTTCGGCGACGCGATCTCGGTCTACTCCACCGCGCTGGCCGATCGCGAACGCAACCAGGGACCCGAGCACCCGGACACGCTCACCGCGCGCGGCAACCTCGCCCACGCCTATTCGGGCGCCGGCCGGCCGGCCGAGGCGGTGGTGCTGTACGAGCAGGTGGTGGCGACGGCCGACCGGCACCTCGGCCCGGGGCATCCGGTCACCCTGGCCGCGCGGGCTCACCTGGCGGGCGCGTACCAGGCGGCGGCCCGGGGCAAGGAGGCGCTGACCGCGTACCAGATGCTGCTGGCCGACGCCGAGCGGCTGCTCGGGGCGCGGCACCAGGACACGCTGGCCATCCGGGAGAGCCTGGCCGCCGCCTTCCTGGCCAACGGGCAGTCCAAGGAGGCCATCGAGCACTACAAGCGGTTCGCGGCGGACACCCAGGCGGCGGCCGGCCGCGATCACCCGGACACGATCGCGGCGCGTACCAGCCTGGCCTCGGCCTGCCGCCGGGGCGGCAAGCCGAAGGACGCCATCACGCTCTACCAGCGGGTGCTGGCCGATCACGAGCGGATCGCCGGCCCCGACCGCCCGGACACGATCACGGCCCGGGCCGACCTGGCCTTCGCCTACCTCAGCGCGGGGCAGTTGCGGGAGGCGATCGGCGCCTACGAGCGCACGCTGGCCGACCGGGAGCGGGTCCAGGGACGGGACCACGCGGACACGAGGTCCGCACGGGCCGGCCTGGCCGCGGCCTACCAGCGGGCTGGGCGGCTCGGCGACGCCATCTACCACTTCGAGCAGGCGCTGGCCGACAGCGAGCAGATGCTCGGGCCCGGTGACCTGGAGACCCTGACCGCCCGGTCCAGCCTGGCCGCGGCGCACTTCGCGGCCGGGCGGCGGGCCGAGGTGGTCCCGCTGCTGCAGCGGACGCTGGCCGACAGCGAGCGCTATCTTGGCCCGGGTCACCCGCTGACCGCAGCCGCACGCGACAACCTGGAGGCAGCCTCACGGAACTGAATCGAATGCACCAGATCCGGCCAAAACCGGATGCAGTAGCCCAGGACGAATTAGAATCACAGCGTGGCCTAGATACGGAGAGTGTGCAAATAGCTACACGTTCTTATTCTTAGGCAGCGATAAGTGACTTATCGTGACGTAGCCATCAAGCAGAGAACTGATTATCATGCCATCTACATCGGTCCACGCGGCCGCCGTGGGCCTGTGACCTGGCTTGTTTCCCGATTCAACTAAGTCATAGGCAGGGGGCGAGGAAGGCTGTCCATCATGGTCACGCAGCAAGCGGGAACCGTAACTAGTTCGGGATCTGGGGTGCTGCTGTCCGGGACCGTGCCGCCACTCGCCGATGCTTACTACCCGCGCGAGCAGAGCGGCCCCGACCTGGCCGGCAGCATGCGCCCGGGGCAAACCGTGGTGCTGGTCCACGGCGACGAGACCGAGCAGGCTGCAAAATTCCCGGCCGCCCAGGGCGGCACGGGCAAGACCCAGCTGGCGGTGGAGTTCACGCACGCCATGTGGAACACCCGGACGGTGGAGATCCTGATCTGGGTCAACGCCGCCAGCCGGGAATCGATCATCACCGGCTTCGCCCAGGCGGCCAACACGGTCGACGCCAGCCAGCCGGACGAGGGCGCCGAGGCCGCCGCGGCCAGGTTCGTCTCCTGGCTGGCCCACACCAGGCGACCATGGGCGCTGGTCATCGACGACCTGGCCGAGCTGAGCGACCTCGAGGACCTGTGGCCGTCCGGTGCGTCCGGCCGGGTCCTGATCACCAGCAGGCTGCCGGCCAGCGCGTTCGAGGACGCCATGGCCGAGGGCGGGCCGACTCAGGGCAGCACCGCGCAGGGCAGCACGGCCGAGGGGATGAACCTGCGGGTCGTCCCGGTGCCCGGGCTGAACCGGCGCGAGGCCCTGGACTACGTCACCTCCCGGCTCTCTGACTATCCCGACCAGCGGATCGAGGCGCTGGACCTAGGCGAGGACCTGGACGGGCTGCCGCTCGCGCTGGCCCAGGCCACCGCGGCGATGAGCGCCCGCAGGCAAGGCTGCCGGGAGTATCGCGCGCTGCTGGCCGAGCGGATCGGTCACATGCCTGCCGTGCCGGGCGCCTCGGCCGCGGTGCTAGCCACCTGGTCCATTGCCGCGGAGTGCGCGCACGAGCTGCCGCCGACCGGGCTGGCCTGGCCCGCCCTGGTGCTGGCCGCCATGCTCGATCACCACGGCGTGCCCGGCGCCGTGCTGACCAGCCCGGCCTCCTGCGGCTACATCGCCGGACGGCCGAGCACCGCCAACGCGGCCGACCAGAACATGGTGCGCGCGGCCATCAACAACCTGGCCCAGGCCGGCCTGGTCACGATCGACCCGGTCAGCCCGGTGCGCACCGTGCAGATGCACGCCAGCGTGCAGGCCGCGGTGCGGGCTTACCTGCCGGCCGCCGACCTGGAGCAGGTGGTGCTGGCCGCCGCGGACGCGCTGCTGGAAACCTGGCCGGACGGCGACGGCGCGGGCACGGGCGCGGTGGCGCAGAGCCCTTTCCAGCAAGCACAGCTCGAGCAGGCCCTGCGCGACTGCGCCGCGACGCTCCGGGCGTCCGACGGGGGCCTGCTGTGGAAGCCCGAGGCGCACCCGCTGCTGTTCCGCGCCGGACTGTCGCTGGAGCACAGCAGGCTGTCCGAGGCGGCCATCACGTACTGGAAGTCCATGGTGGCCACCAGCACCCGGCTGCTCGGCCCCGCTCACGCGAACGCCGTAGTGGCCAGGGACCGGCTGGCCGCGGCCTACGAGGCCGCCGGGAAGTCCGCCGACGCCATCGCGGTGTTCAAGATGGCGCTGAACGAACGGGAGAAGCACCAGGGCGCCGAGCACCCCGAGACCATCGCGGCCCGGGCCCACCTGGCCCACGCCTACCAGTCGGCCGGGCGGCCCGCCGACGCGATCGACCTATACGAGCGAACCGTGGCCGATTCCGCGCGACTGCTCGGCGCGGCCCACCCGGTCACCCTGGACGCCCGGGCCAGCCTGGCCGAGACGTACCAGGCGTCCGGAGAGCCACGGGAGGCGATCGCGGCCTACGAGGCGCTGCTCGGCGACGCCGAGCACCACCTCGGCGTCGGGCACCCCACCACGCTGGGCGCCCGGGGGAGCCTCGGCGCCGCCTACGCGGCCAGCGGGCGGACCAAGGACGCGATCGGGCAGTTCCAGCGGGCCCTGTCCGACCAGGAGCGGATGCGCGGGCCGGACCACCCGGACACCATCGCGGCCCGGGCCAGCCTGGCGTCGGCGTACCGCTCGGCCGGGAAGCAGAAGGAAGCCATCGGGCAGTACGACCGGGTGCTGGCCGACCGCGAGCGGATCTCGGGCACGGACCACCCGGACACCATCGCGGCCCGGGCCAACCTGGCCTACGCCTACCGCAGCGCGGGACGGCTACGCGAGGCCGTGCCGCTCTACGAGCGCACCCTCGCCGACCGGATGCGGGTCCAGGGCGCCGATCACCGCGACACCCTTACGGCGCGTTCCAACCTGGCCGCCTGCTACCAGCAGGCCCGCCGGCTGACCGACGCCGTCCCGCAGTACGAGAAGGCGCTGGCCGACAGCGAGCGGATGCTCGGGCCCGGCGATATGGAGACGCTGACCACCCGGTGCAACCTCGCGTCCGCCTACTACACCGCCGGGCGGCTCACCGACGTCGTCGCGGTCTTGCAGCGGGCCCTCACCGACTGCGAGCGTTACCTGGGACCTGATCATCAGATGACCGATACCGTGCGCGCGAACCTCGAGGCGGCCACCCAGGTCTGATGGCGCGGGAAAGAGGGTACGAGGGCCGCGAGAAGCCTGGAGGCATCATGGCATCGCAGGGGTACGACTTCGTCATCGTCGGCGGCGGGTCGGCGGGCAGCGCCCTGGCGAACCGGCTGTCCGCCGACCCGGGCTCCCGGGTGCTGGTGCTGGAGGCCGGCCGGCCGGACTACATCTGGGATCCGTTCATCCACATGCCTGCCGCGCTCACCATCCCGATCGGCAACCGCTTCTACGACTGGAAGTACGAGAGCGAGCCGGAGCCGCACATGAACGGGCGGCGTATCTACCACGCCCGCGGCAAGGTCCTCGGCGGGTCGAGCAGCATCAACGGGATGATCTTCCAGCGCGGCAACCCGCTGGACTACGAACGATGGGCGGCCGACGAGGGCATGGCCGACTGGGACTATGCGCACTGCCTGCCCTACTTCAAGAGGATGGAGAACTGCCTGGCGGCCGCCCCGGACGACCCGTTCCGCGGGCACACCGGGCCGCTGGTGCTCGAGCGGGGCCCGGCCACCAATCCGCTGTTCGGCGCGTTCTTCGCCGCCGTCCAGCAGGCCGGGTACGAGCTGACCGACGACGTGAACGGCTACCGGCAGGAAGGCTTCGCCCCGTTCGACCGGAACGTCCACCACGGCCGCCGGCTGTCCGCCTCGCGGGCCTACCTGTATCCGGTGATGAGCCGGCCGAACCTCACCGTGGCCACCCGCGCCTTCGCCACCAAGATCATCTTCGACGGTCCCCGCGCGGTCGGCGTCGAGTTCCGGCACGAGGGCACGACCAAACGGGTCCGGTCCGGCGAGCTCATCTTGTGCGGCGGGGCGATCAACTCCCCGCAACTGCTCCAGCTGTCCGGCGTCGGCGCCGCGAGTGAGCTCTCCGCGCTCGGCATCGACGTGGTCGCCGACCTGCCCGGCGTGGGCGAGAACCTGCAGGACCACCTGGAGGTCTACGTCCAGTACGGCTCGAAGCTGCCGGTGTCGGTGGCGCCCGCGCTGAAGTGGCGCAACCGCCCCGTGGTCGGCGCGAAGTGGCTGTTCCTGCGCAGCGGCCCGGGGGCCACCAACCACTTCGAGGGCGGCGGCTTCGCCCGCAGCAACGACGACGTGGTCTACCCGAACCTGATGTTCCACTTCCTGCCGATCGCGATCCGCTACGACGGCTCGCAGCCCCCGGCGGGGCATGGGTACCAGGTGCACATCGGCCCGATGTACTCGGACTCCCGCGGCACCTGCAAGATCACCTCCACCGATCCGGCGGTGCACCCGGCGCTGCGGTTCAACTACCTGTCCACACCGACCGACCGGCGGGAGTGGGTGGAGGCGATCGGTATCGCCAGGAAGATCCTGACCCAGCCGGCCTTCGACGACTTCAACGCGGGCGAGCTGTCCCCCGGGCCCTCGGTGCGGACCGACGAGGAGATCCTGGCCTGGGTGGCCAGGGACGCCGAGACCGCGCTGCACCCGTCCTGCACGGCCAAGATGGGCACCGGGCCGATGGCGGTGACCGATCCGGCCAGCCTGCGGGTGCACGGACTGCAGGGTCTGCGGGTCGTCGACGCCTCGGTCATGCCCTACGTCACCAACGGCAACATTTACGCGCCGGTGATGATGGCCGCGGAAAAGGCGGCCGACCTGATTCTGGGCAATACGCCGCTGCCGCCCGAGCCGGTGGCGTTCTTCCGCCGGGACCGCGATCCGGTGCGGACCAGCGAGAACCAGGCCCGTTCTGGTGGCTAAACGGCCGGCCCCACAACGTGGGATTATTCTGGCGAAAACTAGACAGACCGGCTATCCGTCACCATGATCGAACTGGCACGGGGTAAAACAAGGAGCGACTTGGGATGACCACACCGAACGGGCCTGGCTTCGGGGACGCCGCAAGCGACCCGCTGCCCGAGGCAATCACCCTGGTGCGAGGCGCGGCAGAGGCGGGCCAGCCGCTCAAGATCCTCGGCGGCCTCGGGGTCCGGGTGCTGTGTCCCGACTTCCCGCCCCGGCTGCGCGGCGGGCAGGATATCGACCTGGCCTGCATGGGCAAGAACCGGCGTAAGGTCGCCGATTACCTGGAGAGCGCGGGCTGCGAGCCGGACCGCAGGTTCAACAACCTGAACGGGGACCGGCAGATGTACTTCAACGCCCCGTCCGGGCGGCCGATCGACGTCATGGTGGACCGGTTGTCGATGTGCCACACGCTGGACTTCAAGTCCTCGTTCGGCTCCTCCTCGATCACCCTCGACCCCGCTGACCTGCTGCTGTCCAAGCTGCAGATCGTCGAGCTCAACGCCAAGGACGCCCACGACATCTTCCACCTGCTGTCCGGCCTGCGGGTGGGCCGGGACTCCGCCCGCCCGTCCATCGACCCGGACCGATTCGGGTCGGTCCTCGCCGCCGACTGGGGCTGGTGGCGGACGGTGACGCGTAACCTGGGCAAGCTGCCCGACCTGCTCTCGTCCCAGCCCGGCCTGGCCCCGCCGTACCCGAGGTTCGACGCCCTGACCCAGGCCAAGCAGTTGGAGGAGGTCGCGGAGACGGTGCCGAAGGGCCTGAAGTGGAAGACCAGAGCCAGGGTCGGCGACCGAGTCCGCTGGTACGAACTACCCGAAGAAGTGGATCACTGAGCTCCCGCCCCGTGGATCAGTGAATGTTTGAGAAAGGCACTTGAGGCCGCGATGAAAGTCTTCTTCGCCACGGACATCCATGGCTCCGAGATCTGCTGGCGGAAATTCCTCAACTCCGCCGCCTTCTATAAGGCCGACATGGTGATACTCGGCGGCGATGTCACCGGTAAGGTCCTCGTGCCGATCCTGGCCATGCCCGGCTACTGGGAGGTGTCGTTCGGCGGCCAGCGGCTGCGGCTGGAGACCAAGACCGAGCTCGACGAGATCCAGCGCAAGATCCGCGACCGGGGCTCCTACCCCTCGGTGATGGCCCCCGAGGAACTCGACGCGCTGAGCGAGGACGACGGCTCGGTCGACCGCCGGTTCACCCTGGAGATGACCCGCGGCCTGGACCGGTGGCTTGATATGGCCGACGGCAAGCTGCGCGGCGGCGACATCCCGTGCATCCTCAACGGCGGGAACGACGACATCTGGGAGATCGACGACATCATCGAGCAGTCCCCCTGCGTCAGCTTCGCCGAGAGCAAGGTGCTCGACATCGGCGGCTTCTACCTGGCCTCGATGGGCTGGACCAACCCGACGCCGTGGAATACCTTCCGCGAGGCGCCCGAGGATGTGCTGACCACCAAGATCGACGCGGTCGTGTCGCAGATCCCGGACATGGGCCGGGCGGTGTTCAACTTCCACGCCCCGCCGTACGGCACCGGCCTGGACGAGGCGCCCGCCCTGGACGAGAACATGCGGCCGACACACGGCGGCGCGGTCATGAAGCCGGTCGGCTCCAAGGCGGTCAGGGAAGCCATCCTCAAGTACGAACCGATGCTGTCCGTGCACGGGCACATTCACGAGAGCCGGGGCACGGCCAAGCTTGGCCGGACCCTGTCCATGAACCCCGGGAGTTCCTACACCGACGGCGTACTGCAGGGCGCGGTGCTCGACCTGAACGAGAAGAAGGGAAAAGTCACCAGATACATACTCGTGAACGGGTGAGGCTTCCCGGCCGGCTCTCACTAACTGAGATTAAGGCTGGCTAGCTGTTGGAATAGCAGAGCGTAAGGCCTCAACTTCATAAACGGCAGTGCCGGAAAGCACCCAAGGCCTATATTGACGCCTGATGAACGCTGACAAACCAGATGTAGCCTTCTTATTCCGCCTAAACGGGCATAACTGGACAAATCAGGATAACCGGAGGAATGCACATGACGGCAGGAGCACTGGGCGAAGAGAGACCCACCCTCTTCCTCCGCAAGGCGACCGGCCTGGTCCGCGGCTGGTCCGTCCGGGACTCGCTGATCTACGCGTGCCTGGCGACCAACTTCGTGACGCTCGGACTCTACGAGTTCACCTTCGCCGGGCCGGCGTTCCCGAAGGGCCAGTTCATAACGGCGACGATCATCGGGGGAATCTGGGTTTCGTTCCTGGTGATCGCCTACTCCGGGCTCGTCGTCACGATCCCCCGGGCCGGCGGCGACTACGTCTGGCAGACCAGGATCCTGGGCAGCGGCATCGGCTTCGTGATGGCCGCGACCGGCTGGTGGTTCATTCTCTGGCTGTGGGCGCCGATCTACGGCAACATCCTGGCGGTGCAGCTGTTCGAGCCGCTGTGGGCGACGCTCAAGTGGACCTGGCCTGGCGGCGGCTACGCGTGGTTCGGCACGCACAACGGGATCTTCGTCGTGACCTTGATCACGATCGCGGTGGCCGGCTTCCTGGTCTCTATCGGCATGGCTGGTTACGCCAAGGTCCAGCGCTGGTGCTTCATCGGCGGCGTGATCGGCTTCGCCGTCGTGGTGATCCTGCTGCTGATCAACTCACACGCCGACTTCATCGCCGCGTTCAACCGGGAAGGGCAGAACCTGTTCGGCGTCAAGAACGCCTACGGGGCCACCAACGCGGCGGCCGTCAAGGCCGGCTACACCACCTCGCCGATCGGCTTCGGCCCGCTCGGGCCGACGATGCTGCTCATCCCGGCGTTCATGTTCTTCCTGCTGTGGCCGAACTGGGGCACCACCCTGTACGGAGAAGTCCGCGGCGCGAGCGACTTCAAGCGGGTGTTCGCCGGCATGTTCTTCGGCCTGTGGCTCACCGTCGCCTTCACGATCATCTTCCTGCTGCTGATGGCCAAGACCGTCGGCTGGGGCTTCTATCAGAACCTCAACTCGCTGGGCTACAACGCCACCCCGGAGTTCGGTATCTGGCCGTACCCGTTCATGTTCGCGGGCTGGCTAGTCCACAACACCGCCTTCCAGGTGATCCTGATCCTGGTACTCAGCCTGTGGTTCTTCGGCTGGGTGGGAACCCTGTTCCTGTCCTCGACCCGGGTCATCTTCGCGGCCGCGTTCGACCGCGTGCTCCCCGACCGGGCGGCTGAGGTCTCGGAGCGGCGCAGGGTGCCGGTCTATTCGCTGCTGCTGATGCTGCTGCCCGCGGTCGGGCTGGCGGCGCTGTACGCGTACAACACCGATTTCCACACCTATACGCTGGACGCCACGCTGGTCATCGCGGTGACGTACCTGTTCAGCGCGATCGCGGTGGTCGTCCTGCCGCTGCGCAAGCCGGACCTGTGGTTCGCTTCGCCGGCCAGCAAGGTGAAGGTGCTCGGCGTGCCCATCGTGCCGGTGGCCGGGGTGGTGACGATCGCGCTGCTCGTGTACTGCCTCATCGAGTGGCTGTCGAACGACCTGTATTTCGTGAACAATACGTCCTCCCTGGTCTACATGGGCGCGAACTACGTGCTCGCCATCATCATCTTCGTGGGCGCCCGCATCATCCGTAACCGCCAGGGCATCGACCTGTCCCTCATCAACAAGGAGATCCCGGTCGAGTAGCCGTCCGGGTTTCATGATCGCGGAGGCTCCGGCGGAGCCTCCGCGATCATCGTTTTGGAGGCACAGTGAGCGAAACGGGAGACGCTGACGCTGGCCAGCGGACATTCCTGGTCACCGGGGCCAACACCGGGATCGGGCGGGCCACCGCGGCCGGGCTGGCCCGGCAGGGCGGCCGCGTCTTCGTCGCGTCCAGGTCACGGGAAAAGGGCGAGGAGGCGGTGGCCGGGATCAAGGCCTCGACCGGGAACGACGCCGTCTGGTACCTGCCGCTCGACCTGGCCGACCTGGATTCGGTGCGGGCCTGCGCTTCGGCCTTCCTGGCCCGGGGCGAGCCCCTGCACGGGCTGGTCAACAACGCCGGCGTGGTCCGGGCCCGCGGGCTGACCAAGCAGGGCTTCGAGTTGATGTTCGGGGTCAACCACCTCGGTCATTTCGTCCTGACGAACGCCCTGCTCGACTGCCTGACCGCCAGCGCGCCGGCCCGGGTGGTGACGGTGTCCAGCGACTCCCACTACGCGGCGCGCGGGATCGACCTCGAGGCGCTGCGCCGGCCGGAGCGCGGCGTCTCCGGCATGCACGGGTACGGGGTCTCCAAGCTGTGCAACGTGCTGTTCAGCCAGGAACTCGCCCGCCGGACGGCGGGGTCCGGGGTCACCACCTACGCGCTGCACCCGGGCGTGGTGGCCTCGGACATCTGGCGGCGGGTGCCGTGGCCGGTCCGGCCGCTGATGATGCGGCGCATGCTCACCGTGGATCAGGGCGCCGCCACGTCGCTGTACTGCGCGACCTCACCGGACGTGGCGCAGGACAGCGGCAAGTTCTACGACAAGTGCGCCGAACGCGCCCCCAGCAAGGTCGCCACCCCCGAACTCGCCGCCGAACTGTGGAAGCGCAGCGAGGAGTGGGCGGCAGCGTCATAGGGGCGGGACGTCGCGCGGGCGGGGCGGCGAGCAGAGGCACGGGAACACTTCAGCCGCTGTAGCACCACCTGTGCCGGAGTCATACTGCATGGTTGCCCCAGCCATGTCGCTGGAGCTGCATGGCTGGGGCAACCATGTCGTATAGATCCGGGTGCGGCAGATGGCGGGCGCGTTGCACCGGTCACGAGAGTACGGCGGGAGCGCGCAGGCACCAGGGATGTCAGGAGCTACGGGGCGGGATCAGCATCGGGTCCAGGGGCGGGGTCCAGGAGGCTATCGGGTCCATCTGGCGGAGCATCAGGCCGGGAGCTAGGCGGCCGGCCAGGCGGATTCCGGTATTCCGCAGGGCGACACCGGCCGGGGATGTCATTCCGCTCAGCCGGGTGGCCCGGTAGGAGCCGTCCGCCACCATCCGGGTCCTGGATAGCCGGGCGGTGGTGTAGGCGGCCAGATCCGGGGCGGTTCCGGCGCCGGCGACGCTGGCCAGGACGACCGCGTCCTCGATGGCCTGGCAGGCACCCTGGCCTAGGTGCGGCGTCATCGCGTGCGCCGCGTCGCCGAGGATGGCGACCCGACCGCGGTGGTAGGCAGGCAGCGGCTCGGCGATCCAGTAGACGTCGTCGTGCAGCACGCGATCCGGGGAGATCGCGCCGATCAGGCCGGGGATCGGGTCATGCCAGCGGCCGAACCTCTGCTTCAGCTCGGCCGCCTCGTCGTCATGCCGGACACCGGCCGGCGCGGGTGCGCTGGCGTAGCAGTACACCTGGCCACTGGCCAGCGGGAGGACGCCGAACACCTCGCCCCTCCCCCATGTCTCGGCGGGCTCGGCCGGACCGGCGCCCGCCGGTGCCGCCGGGGCGACGAAGCGCCAGGTGGTGAAGCCGGAGTAGCGCGGGCCAGGGGAATCGGGGAAGAGCGCCGCGCGGATGCGCGAGCCGATGCCGTCCGCGGCCACCACCAGGTCCGCGTCCAGGTCACCCGCGCTGGTGGCGGCACAGGCCCGCCGATCAGCGTCCCCGGCGTCCACGCCGGTGACGGTGACGCCGGTGCGCAGCACGCCCGCCGGGAGGCGACCCGCCAGCAGGTCGACCACGTCCGCGCGCAGCGCGACGAGCTGCGGGTCGCCGAACCGGGCGGCCAGGCCGCCCAGGTCGGTCCGGACCAGCCAGCCGCCGCCGGGGCGGCGCAGCCCGCCGTGGCCCTGGATCGCGGAGAAGTGCCGCACCTCGTCGCCGAGGCCGATGGCGTCGAGCGCGTGCAGCGCGTTCGGACCGAGGCCCAGGCCCGCCCCGACCGGTTCGATCGCCCTGGCGCGTTCGAGGATCGTCACGTCCCACCCCCGGCGCCGCAGCGCCACCGCCGCGGTCAGCCCGCCGATCCCCGCCCCCACTACTATCGCGTGCCTGCTCACGACCATCGCCTTCCCTGCTCTACTACATCTGTAGTGATAATACTACACCTGTAGTGAATTCGCGCTACACTCGACCGGGTGAGCGGCGCACTGGGCACAACCCCGGATACAGCACTGGGCGGACGGGCCAGGCAGGTGGCTGACGCCGCCATCACCGTGCTCGCCGACCGCGGCGCGCGCGGACTCACCCACCGCGCCGTCGACCAGGCCGCCGGGCTCTCGCCCGGCACGACCTCGAACTACGCCCGCACCCGGGAGGCCCTGCTGACGCTGACCCTGACCCGGATCGCGGAGCTCGACCTCGCCGAGGGCGCCGCCACGGTGGCGGGATCCGGGCTGGCCGACGACGTGGCGCGGATGGTGCATCAGTGGATCGTCGAACCTGGGCGGCGGCAGCGGTTCCTGGCGCGTCTCGAGCTCGCCTTCGAGGCCACCCGGCGCCCGGAGCTACGGGCTGCCTACGACGAGATGGGCCGCGGTTTCCGCACCGAGGCGGCCCGGCTGCTCGCCGCGGCCGGGTCCGCCCACCCCGAGCGCGACGCCTGGACGCTCATTGCCTGGGTGGAGGGCACCGCCTTCTACGCGCTGGCCGGCGCGGGCGGGGCGGCCGTCCCGTCGCTGGCCGAGCTCCGCGCGCAGGTCACTGGCCTGCTGGCCAGCCTGTGCGGCGACGATGCCGGTGCGGCATGATCGTCGTAGGTAGTGGGCAATAATCCGCGTAACGGCGACGATCAGGGAAGCTGGGGGCATGGATCTGCCTGTCAATCCGCCGGTGGCGCCGATGCTGGCCAAGCCGGTGGACGCGATCCCGGACGGGGATTACGTGTTCGAGCCGAAGTGGGACGGCTTCCGGTCGATCGTGTTCCGGGACGGCGACGAGGTCGAGATCGGCAGCCGGAACGAGCGGCCGATGACCCGTTACTTCCCCGAGCTGGTGGCCGCGGTCAAGGCCGAGCTCCCGGAACGGTGCGTCATCGACGGGGAGATCGTGATCCCCGACGGCGAGGGCAGGCGGCTGGACTTCGAGGCGCTGCAGCTGCGGATCCACCCCGCGGCCAGCCGGGTCGAGCTGCTGGCGACCCAGACGCCGGGGCACTTCATGGCGTTCGACCTGCTCGCCCTGGGCGACAACAACTACATGGAGCGGCCGTTCGCCGAGCGCCGGGCCGCGCTCGAGGGCGCCTTGGCCGGGGCGGGCAAGTCCATCCACCTGACCCAGGTGACCGCCGACCGGGAGGTGGCCACCGGCTGGTTCAGCCAGTTCGAGGGGGCCGGCCTGGACGGCCTGATCGCCAAGCCCGCCGACGGCATCTACGAGCCGGACCGGCGGGTGATGAAGAAGATCAAGCACGAGCGCACCGCGGACTGCGTGGTGGCCGGCTACCGGGTGCACAAGAGCGGGGAGGACCGGATCGGGTCCCTGCTGCTCGGCCTGTACCGCGACGACGGCAAGCTGGCCAGCGTCGGCGTGATCGGCGCGTTCCCGATGGAGAGGCGGATCGAGCTGTTCACCGAGCTCCAGCCGCTGGTCACCACGTTCGACCAGCACCCATGGAACTGGGCCGAGCAGCAGCCCGCCCAGCGCACGCCGCGGGCGGCCATGTTCAGCCGGTGGAACGCGAACAAGGACCTGTCGTTCATCCCGCTGCGGCCGGAGCGCGTGGTCGAGGTCCGCTACGACCACATGGAGGGCCCGCGGTTCCGGCACACGGCGCAGTTCGTCCGCTGGCGGCCGGACCGCGAGCCGCGCTCGTGCACCTACGCCCAGCTGGAGGAGCCGGTCAGCTTCAACCTGGCCGAGATCCTGGGAGGCCCAGCCCCGGAGAGCAGGGTTTCGAGGAGTGGGCGTGGCTGAACGCAAGATGGTGCTGGAACTCGCGGGGCACGAGGTCGCGGTCAGCAATCCGGGCAAGGTCTATTTCCCGCGGGCCGGAGTGACCAAGCTGGACATGGTGCGCTACTACCTGGCGGTGGCGCCGGGGGCGCTGGGCGGCGTGCGCGGCCGGCCGATGGCGCTGAAGCGCTTCGTCAACGGCGCCGAGGCCGAACCGTTCTTCCAGAAGCGGGCGCCGGAGAAGCGGCCGGACTTCATCGAGACCGTCGAGCTCAGCTTCCCCTCCGGCCGCACCGCGGACGAGGTGGTCGTCACCGACGAGGCCGCGCTGGCCTGGGTGATCAACCTCGGCTGCATCGACCTCAACCCGCACCCGGTGCGCGCCGCCGACCTGGACCACCCGGACGAGCTCCGGGTCGACCTCGACCCGGTGCCGGGGGTGGAATGGCCGCAGATCAGGGACGTGGCGATGGTGGCGGCCGACGTGCTGGCCGACTTCGGGCTGACCGGCTGGCCGAAGACCTCCGGGTCGCGCGGCATGCACATCTACGCGCGGATCGAGCCGAACTGGGGGTTCGGCGAGGTGCGGCGCGCGGCGGTCGCGGTGGCGCGGGAGATCGAGCGGCGCGCCCCTGAGATAGCCACCTCCAAGTGGTGGAAGGAGGAACGGCACGGCGTCTTCGTGGACTACAACCAGAACGCCAAGGACCGCACGGTCGCGTCCGCCTACTCCCTGCGCCCGGTCCCGGACGTCCGGGTTTCGACGCCCCTGACCTGGGATGAGGTGCCGTCGTGCGATCCGGCGGAGTACACCATCGGCACCGTCCCCGAGCGGTTCGCACGTGTCGGCGACCCGTGGGCGGAGATGGACGAGGCGGCCGGGTCGCTGGACGGGCTCCTGGAGCTGGCGGCCAGGGACGAGGCGGCCGGGCTGCCGGACGCGCCGTGGCCGCCGCACTACGAGAAGCAGACCGGCGAGGCGCCCCGGGTGCAGCCGTCTAAGCGCCGCACCGGTGGCTCGGGCGGCACGGGCCGGCGGCAGAGCACGATGCCGCTGATCGAGATCGCCCGCGCGGAGACCAAGGACGAGGCGATGGCGGGCCTGGAGCGCTGGAAGGCCCGGCACCCCGAGGTATGGCCGCGCCTCGAGCCGGCCGACGTGCTGGTCGACGCGATGCGCGGGCGCAGCTCGGTCTGGTACCGGATCCGCCTCAACCTGCGGCACGTCCCCGAGCCCGAACGCCCGCCCCAAGCGCCTCTCGAAGTCGACTACAACCCCTGGGCAGGCCCGGTTTCATGATCATGAACAGTTTGCGGTGCTATGTGCCCGAAACTGTTCACGATCATGAAGCTGCCGTGGCCTGGGGCCGGGTGGGGTGGGGTGGGTGGTGGGGTGGGTGGGCGGCGGGGGGGCACGCGCCAGGGCCGTTCGGGATCATGAATCGACGTCAACCCAGTCCAGGGTGCGCTGGACCGCCTTACGCCAGCCGGCGTACCCGCCCTCGCGGCGGTCCGGGGACCACGACGGGGACCAGCGCCTGGACTCGTGCCAGTTGGCGCGGAGCTCGGCTGCGTCCCGCCAGAACCCCGTGGCCAGCCCGGCCGCGTACGCCGCGCCGAGCGCGGTGGTCTCGGCCACCACCGGGCGGCTCACCGGGACGCCGAGGATGTCGGCCTGCAGCTGCATGGCCAGCTCGTTGGCTGTCACGCCGCCGTCCACCTTGAGCACCTCCAGCCGGACGCCCGAGTCCTGCTCCATCGCCTCGGCCACGTCCCTGGTCTGGTACGCGATGGCTTCCAGGGTGGCGCGGGCCAGGTGCGCGCGGGTGTGGAAGCGGGACAGGCCGACGATCGCGCCCCTTGCGTCGGCTCGCCAGTACGGCGCGAACAGCCCGGAGAAGGCCGGCACGAAGTAGACGCCGTCGGTGTCGCTGACCTCGGCGGCGAGCGTCTCGCTCTCCGCCGCGTCGCTGATCACGCCGAGCTGGTCGCGCAGCCACTGCACGGCCGAACCGGTCACCGCGATCGACCCCTCGAGCGCGTAGACGGCCGGGTCGGCGCCGAACTTGAAGCACACCGTGGTGAGCAGCCCGGAGCCGGACCGTACTATTTCGGTACCGGTGTTCAGCAGCAGGAAGTTACCGGTCCCGTAGGTGTTCTTGGCCTCGCCCGGGTCGAGACAGACCTGGCCGACGGTGGCCGCCTGCTGGTCGCCCAGCGCCCCGGTGATCGGCAGATGGGCGCCGAACGGGCCGGTGGATGCCGTCATTCCGTAGGGTTCGGGGGCCGAGGACGGCACGATCCGCGGCAGCATCGGACGCGGCACGGTGAAGAAACCGAGCAGCTCGTCGTCCCAGTCCAGGGTCTGCAGGTTCAGCAGCATGGTGCGGCTGGCGTTGGTGACGTCGGTCACGTGCACGCCGCCGCCGACGCCGCCGGTGAGGTTCCACAGCAGCCAGGTGTCGACGGTGCCGAAGACGGCCTCGCCGCGTTCGGCGTCGGCACGCAGCCCGTCGACGTGATCGAGCAGCCACTGCAGCTTGGCGCCCGAGAAATAGGTGGCCGGGGGCAGGCCGGCCTTGTGCCTGATCACGTCGCCCCGGCCGTCCCGGTCCAGGGCCGCGGCGATCCGGTCGGTCCTGGTGTCCTGCCAGACGATCGCGTGCCCGTACGGCCGCCCGGTGCGCCGGTTCCACACCACGGTGGTCTCCCGCTGGTTGGTCAGGCCCAGGGCGGCCAGGTCGCTGGCCTGCAGGCCGGCCGTGTGGAGCGCTTTTTCGACCACGGCGCGGGTGCGCTCCCAGATCTCGGCGGGATCGTGTTCCACCCAGCCGGGCCGGGGCAGGATCTGCTGGTGTTCCAGCTGGTGCCGGGCTACTTCGGCGCCGGAATGGTCGAAGACCATGAACCGGGTGCTCGTGGTGCCCTGATCGATGGCCCCGATGAAATCGGACACTCAATCTCCCTTTGGCGCTGCCTTTTACCGGGGTTCACCAGCATGTCACGGTTTGCGGCTAGGTTGACGATGTACATACTCTAGAACTGCGGCCACAGCGAAATCTGGGGGATGGGTGATGGCGAGTAACGGTGCTCTCGACGCCCGCGACCGCGGCGCGATGCTCGGCAGGCTGGCGACCGAGCGGTTCGACGTGCTGGTCATCGGCGGCGGCGTGACCGGCGCCGGCACGGCCCTGGACGCGGCGTCCCGTGGGCTGCGGGTGGCCCTGGTGGAAGCGCGGGACCTGGCCTCGGGCACCTCGAGCCGGTCGAGCAAGCTCATTCACGGCGGCCTGCGCTACCTGGAGCAGTTCGACTTCAAGCTGGTGTACGAGGCGCTGCGGGAACGCGACCTGCTCGTGTCCAAGCTCGCCCCGCACCTGGTCAAGCCCGTCTCGTTCCTGTACCCGCTGTACAAGAAGGTGGTCGAGCGGCCGTACGTGGGGGCGGGCCTGGTGCTGTACGACTCGATGGAGGGCACGCGGCGGCCGGTGCCGCGGCACCGGCACCTGTCCGCCCGCGGCGCGCTGAAGCGCGCTCCCGCGCTGTCGCCGGACCGGCTCGCCGGGGCCATGCTGTACTACGACGCGCAGGTCGACGACGCGCGGCACACGCTGACCGTGGCCCGCACCGCGGCGGCCCACAGCGCGGTGATCGGGACGCGGCTGTCCGTGGTCGGGCTGCTGCGTTCGGCGGGGCGGGTCACCGGCGCCCGGGTGTGCGACGAGGAGTCCGGGCGCGTCCTGGAGGTATCCGCCGAGGCCGTGGTGATCTGCGCCGGGGTGTGGACCGACCTGGTGCACGAACTGGCCGGGGTGCAGGCCGGCTACAAGGTCCGGATGTCCAAGGGCGTGCACATCGTGGTGCCGCGTTCGGCGGTGGATTCCGATACCGGGATGATCCTGCGCACCGAGAAGAGCGTGCTGTTCTTCATCCCGTGGGGCGAGCACTGGATCGTCGGCACCACCGACACCGACTTCGACGGCGACCGGGCCGAACCCGTCGCGACCGAGGAGGACGTCGAGTACATCCTGGCCGCCGCCAACCGGGTCCTGGCCCGGCCGCTGATCCGCGCCGACGTCATCGGGGTGTACGCCGGGCTGCGGCCGCTGGTCGATGCGGCGGCCGGCAACGGGGCCAAGCCGGCCGGGGCCAAGCCGACCACCAAGCTGTCACGCGAGCACGTGGTCGACACGCCGGTTCCGGGCCTGGCCAGCATCGCGGGCGGCAAGTTCACGACCTACCGGCTGATGGCCCGGGACGTGGTGGACGCCGCCGTGGCGGATTTCGCCCGTGAGGTGCCTGGCTCGGTCACCGAGCAGGTGCCGCTGCTGGGCGCGGACGGGCTGGCCGCGGTGCAGCCCGCGGTGGGGCGGCTGGCCGAGGACTACGGGGTGCCCCGGGCGGCGGTGGAGCACCTGCTCGCGCGGTACGGCACGCTGGCGGCGGAGGTGCTCGAGCTGGTCAAGGGCGACGCCGCGCTGGGCCGGCCGCTGGCCCCGGGGCATCCCTACCTGCGCGCGGAGGTCGCCTACGCGGTCAGCCACGAGGGCGCGCTGCACGTGGAGGACGTGCTGATGCGGCGGACGCGGCTGTTCATCGAGGCAGCCGACGCCGGCGCGGCGGTGGCGGCCGAGGTGGCCGCGCTCATGGGGCGGCCGCTCGGCTGGTCCCGGCGGCGGCGCGCGGCCGAGACGCGCCGGTACCTCGACCTGGTCGAGGCCGAGCGGGCGCTGCCCGCGGTGGATTCGGTCCCGGCGCCCGGCCTGGCCCTCGCCGCGGCCCGATGAACCAGCAGAGCGCTCGCCGGCTGCTCACGTTCCGGCTGGATCAGGAGCAACGGCAGCGGCTCCGGGCCCGCCTGGCGCGCGAGGGCCGGACGATGTCCGAGGTCGTGACGAACGGGCTGCGCCAGTATGTGGCGCATGCGCGGCATCGGGGCGGCGCGGACGGTCCTGGCGGCCTAGGCGCGCCGGCGTTGCCCGAGCGAGTGGCGGCCCGGCTGCGCGAGCTGCGCTCGTCCGGGCGCAGCGAGTTGCTGTCCGGGACGCTGGCCGCGCTGAACGAGGCCGGCTGGCCGCTGCGCTCGCTGGGCGAGGCCCTCGGCATCAGCCGCCAGGCGGTGCAGGCCCGGGTCCGCCGCCGGGCCAGGGCCGGCCTGCGCGACCCCGGGGTGGCGTGCGAGCCGCCGCCGCCGTTCCCGCAGCGACGGGAGGCCAGCCCGGCCGGACTGCGCCCGCACCTGACGATCAAGATCGATCACACGCTGCGCGTGTCGGCGCACCGGGCCGCGGCCGACGAGGGCAGCTCGCTCACCCAGGTGGTGGAGGCGATCCTGGATCGCTACCTCAGGCAGGGCATGGCGGACGGGGATCCGGCGCCGCGGGAGGGCGCCCGGATCGGCGATTAGCTCGTCGGCTAGTCGCGGCGCAGGACGAGGATCATCCGCCACGCGTCGGCCGCGTCGACCGGCACGTCACCGTCGAAGTCGCCGTAGCTGGCCGCGACGGTGAAGCCGCCGGCCAGCCGGATGGCCGCGGTCAGCTCGGTCGCGGTCCAGAAGCGGTTCGGCACAACGTCGGTGACGGTCCGCACCGGGCCGCCGCGCTTGTGGTAGGTGACGCTGACGTGTTCCCTGGTGACCTGCGTGACCGGGTCGATCCGATCTTGCGCGCCCCAGCGCACGCTGACCGTGCCGTCGCCGGTCTCGCTGCTCCATTCGCTGCTGGTCCGGCGCTCGGCGCCGAAGAAGTCCGCGGGATGCGCGAGCTCCATGATGTACAGGCCGTCCCGGTCCAGGTGGCGCCCGACGGCGGTCAGATGGCGGAGCATGTCGTCCAGCGTCAGCAGGTGGCACAGCGAGTTGAGCATCGTGACGGCCAGGTCGAAGGGGCCGGGCAGGCTGAAGTCCCGCATGTCGGCCTGGACCACGGTGAGCGGGATCCCGGCCGCCGCCGCCAGGTCGCGAGCCCGGGCGCACATCGCCGGGTTGAGGTCCAATGCGGTGGCCTGCACACCGCGCCGCGCCAGGTCGCGGGCGTGCTCGGCCGGGCCCGCGGCGAGCTCGAGAACCGAACCGGGCGGTTCGTGGTGCTTGCCCGACCAGCGCAGCAAGGCGTCGACCTCGGCCGGGACGTCGCGGTAGGAGCACGCGGCCTCGTAGTACTCGGGCTCGTCATAGATACCAGGCACCCGACCATGATGCCGGACGCCCGGGGGCCGAGGGGGTCTGGGGGGAAAGGCTTCCCCCCAGGAGCGGGGGTTCCGGGGGGTCGTCCCCCCGGACTGACACCGCGCAGCTAGAGACAGGGCAAATTAACGTGCACTAGCCTCACGGATCACCCTGCGGCAGACTGTGCGCATGATGTCTGAGAGCCAGGCGCTGGAAACCCTCTCGCGGGAGGATCCGGAAGCGGCCGGCGACGCGCGGGCCGCCCTGGCCTGGCTGACCGGAGACGAGGGCCTGGAGACCATCTCGCTGCTGCGCCTGCAGGAATTCCTCTGGTACGCCCTCCCGGTGAAGTGGCCGATGTCCACCCCGGGCCGTGTCGGCGTGGCCAAGGCGCTGGGCCGCCTGTTCCTGCTGGCGGGTCTGGACCGGTACGCCAGGGTGTGCTCCTCGACGGGCACCGAGAAGATCATCAACGCCTACGCGGACGGGCACGAGGACGGGATCGCTGCGTACACCGAGGCTATCGAGGAGTCGAACGCGGCCCCGCCGGACACCGAGCTGCTCGCCTGGGGTTCGGTCATGGGATCGCAGGAGCGCGCCGCCTACGACGCCTGCGCGGCCGCGCTGGAACTCGCCTTCGCCTCCGGCGAGCTGAGCGTGGGTGCCCGCGGCTGGCGGACCAAGCGCCTGGACATCGTCAACCGCTGGCTGAGTTGGCCCGGGGGGACGACCCCCCCAGACCCCCCCGCGTCTGGGGGGATGTCATCCCCCCAGACCCCCCTGACCCCCTCGGGCTCGCCGGCGACCGATACCTGGCTGGGCCGGATCAGCGCGGAGCGGATCGACGCATGGGCCCACGGCCGGCCGGGCGAGCGGTCGCGGCTGGCCCGCGGCCTCATCCCGCGCCTGCTCGAGCCACCCGCGGTTCCTGAGGACCCGCTGCCCACCCTGCGCTGGCTGCTCGGCCGCGCCGGAGATGGGCTGCGCCTCACCGCCCGGCACTACATCGCTCCCGCCCTGGTCACCGAGGCGGTCGAGGAGTTCGGCTGGCGCGACCAGCTCGTCGGCACGCTCCGGCAGGAGCTCGACGTATTCCCGCTGCACACGCTGCGCGGCATGGCCCAGACCGAGATGGGAGCCATCCGGCGCAGAAGCACCAGCCTGGTGCTCACGAAGACGGGCAAGCTCATGACGGCCGATCCTGCCGCCCGCTGGCATATCGGCACCGCCGCGCTGATCGGCCCGGACGACGGCCCGCAGCCGGATTTCTCGGTCGCGGTCCGCGAGGCCGCGCTGATGGTCATCCTGACCAGCGGGCCGACCGGGTACGACGAGCTGACCAAGCAGCTGACCGACTTGCACGGCGTGGAGGGCTGGGCGGCCGGCGGCGGCGCGGGCGCTGGCCGGGCCGGCGGCGGGCGCCACGGTACCGGGTTGCACAGCACCGGGCTGGCCAGCGCCGTCCGTACCGAGCTCTACGCGCTACGGCACCGGCTGTGGGCGCTGCACCTGCTCGGCACCGAGCGCAGCTTCAGCGCACCGCTCTCGCTGACCGAGACGGGGGTCGCCGCGGCGCTGTCCGCGCTGCTGGCCCGGGCCCTGCGCCCGCGGCACCACCTGGGCCTCGGATAGCTCAGTATTTCCAGGTCAGCGGGAAGTACCCCGTGTAGTTCTCGGCGAGCGTGGTGGCGGCCGCACGGGAGGAGATGACGTACCGCAGCTGGGCGAGCTGCAGCTCGGCCCCGAATTGGTCCGACCGCGGGTCCACGTGCAGCATGGACGTCATCCACCAGGAGAAGTGGGTGGCCCGCCAGACCCGGGTCAGGCTGGTGTCCGAGTACGCGTCGGCCAGGCCCGCATCGCCGTCCTCCAGCAGGCGGGACAGCGCCTTAGCCAGGACGGTCACGTCGGCGAGGGCCAGGTTAAGGCCCTTGGCCCCGGTCGGCGGCACGATGTGCGCCGCGTCGCCGGCCAGGAACAGCCGCCGGTAGCGCATGGGCGAGGCCACGAAGCTGCGCATCGGCGAGATGGCCTTCTCGCTGATGTGGCCCTCCTTCAGCTCCCACCCCGGCACTTCCAGCCGGTGCTTGAGCTCGGCCCAGATCCGGTCGTCGGACCACGCCTCGATGTCCTCGTCCGCCGGGACCTGCAGGTAGAGCCGGCTGACCTGCGGGGTGCGCATGGTGTGCAGGGCGAAACCGTCCTCGTGCCGGCAATAGATGAGCTCGTCGGTGGAGGGCGGCACGTGGGCCAGGATGCCGAGCCAGGAGTACGGGTACTCGCGTTCGGCCACGCCGATGAGGCCGGGCGGCATGGAGTCGCGGCAGATGCCGTGAAACCCGTCGCAGCCCGCGATGGCGTCGCAGGTTATCTCGTGCCTGGTGCCCCTGGCGTCGGTGAAGCGGAGGACCGGCCGTTCGGTATCGAGCTCTCCGACCTCGGTGTCGGAGACCTCGAACTCGATCACGGCCCCGGCCGCCAGCCGGGTCCGGATCAGGTCCTTGACGATCTCGGTCTGGGCGTAGATCGTCACCCAGCGCCCGCCGGTCAGGTCGCGGAAGTCGAGGTGGTGCCGTTCGCCCTCGAACTGCAGGTAGATCCCGCCGTGCTCGAGGCCCTCGGCGTCCATCCGGTCGCCCAGGCCGACCGTGCGGAGCAGTTCCACCGTGCCCGCCTCGAGCAGGCCGGCCCGCTGCCGCGCCTCGCAGTAGGCCCGGCTGCGGTTCTCCACCACGATGGAGTCGATGCCGCGCAGGGCCAGCAGGTGGGATAGGAGCAGGCCGGCCGGGCCGGCGCCGACGATTCCGACTTGAGTGCGTGAGGTAACGGTCATCTCGAGCCAGCGTCTAGAAGGGATAGGGCGCGATGTCACCGCGGACGGTCACCCAGCGCGTGTCGGTGAACGCATCCAGGTTAGCGGCCCCGCCGAACCTGGCACCGGTGCCGGAGGCGCCGATCCCGCCGAACGGGATGTTCGGCTCATCGTCCACGGTCTGCTCGTTGATGTGCACGATCCCGGTGGGTATCCGCCTGGCCAGGTCGAGGCCCCGCGTCGAGGCCGCTCCCGAGCTCTCCGCCGACCCAGCCGCCGGCGTAGATCTTGCCGCGCCAAACCGACTCGTCCATGAGTGCCATGACCGCTCCTCGGATTCATTTGTACGTAAGACGCACGATAGTTCAGACAGCGAACGGGTGGTGCCGGGTCTATGATGTCATCGACCAAGCCAGGAGGCCCTCCTTGACTGACAACCAGGAACAAAGTCATGACGGGGACTTCGTCCAGTCACTCGAGCGCGGCCTGTCGGTGATCCGTGCCTTCGACGCCGAGCACCCGAAGCTGACGCTCAGCGAGGTAGCCACGAGCACCGGCCTGAGCCGGGCCGCGGCCCGCAGGTTCCTGCGCACCCTGGTCCAGCTCGGATACATGCGCAGCGACGGGAGCAGGTTCGCGCTGCGGCCTAAGATCCTCGAACTCGGCTACGCGTACCTGTCCAGCCTGACCCTGCCCGAGGTGGCCATGCCGCACCTGGAGCAGCTGGTCGAGCAGGTGCACGAGTCTTCATCGGTGTGCGAGCTCGACGGCAACGAGGTCATCTACATCGCCCGGGTCCCGACCAAGCGGATCATGACCGTGACGATCAGCGTCGGGACCAGGTTCCCGGCCTACGCGACCTCGATGGGCCGGGTGCTGCTGGCCGCGCAGTCCGACGAACGCCTCGACGACTACCTGGAATCGGCCAGCCTGCGCGGCCTGACCGGGCACACCATCACCAGCGCGACCGCGCTGCGCCGCGAACTGCGCAAGATCCGGTCGCAGGGGTGGGCGCTGGTGGACCAGGAGCTCGAGGAAGGGCTCCGGTCGATAGCGGCCCCCATCCGCGACGCCGACGGCCAGGTCATCGCGGCTATCAACGTCTCGACCCACGCCGGCCGGCGCACCCTGAACAGCATCGTCGAGGAACTGCTCCAGCCCCTGCTCGCCACCGCCCGCCGCATCGAGCTGGACCTGGCCCGATCCCGCGCATCGGTCCGCGCCCGTCCCGACGCCTGACGGGCGCCGCTGCGCGCCTGCGGGCGAGATGGGGACGTGGTGCGACGGGTTTACTCGATGAAGGCGGGGGCGGTGGTCACGGGAGGACGCGCCTGCCACACTAGCTGTCTATGCGTACGCTCGTCGTCGACCACCCCCTGGTCACCCATAAGCTCACTGCGCTGCGCGACACCGAGAGCGACACCGCCACGTTCCGCAGCCTGACGGCCGAACTGGTGACCTTGCTCGCCTATGAGGCGACGCGGGAGATGCGGGTGCAGCCGGTATCGGTCACCACCCCCGTGGGCATGGCCAGCGGGGTCAAGCTGGCCGGGCCGGTGCCGCTGATCGTGCCCGTGCTGCGGGCCGGAATCGGCATGCTGGACGGGATGACCCGGCTGCTGCCGATGGCCGAGGTGGGCTTCGTGGGGTTGCGCCGAGACGAGGAGTCGCTGGTCGCGTCCACCTACGCGGACCGGCTGCCGACCGACCTGACCGGGCGGGACACGTTCGTGCTCGACCCCATGCTGGCCACGGGCGGCACGCTGGCCACCGTCATCAGCATGCTGGCCAACCGCGGCGCGGCGTCGGTCACCGCGATCTGCCTGCTCGCCGCGCCCGAGGGGCTGCGGCACGTGGAGGCGGCCTTCGCCGCCGACGAGGTACGGGTCGTGACCGCCGCCGTCGACGAGCGGCTCAACGAGAAGGGGTACATCGTGCCCGGTCTCGGGGATGCGGGCGACCGCCTGTTCGGCCAGATCTAGAGGCAGTGCCGCTTGGCTTAAGTTGATCATGGTCCGCTCGTGCCCGGGCGGCCGGCCGCGGCGTGCGCTGGACAAGGCTTCCGTCGCACTCGCCGCTCCAGCACCGGACCATACGGCATGAATGTCCCAGCCATGTCGTCAGAGCAGCATGAACGAGGCATCCATGCAGTATGAGCCAGCCGCCAGCCCGGTATCAGGCGCCCCGGCAGCACAGGGCTCTGTCTTTCGGGCTCTATCGGGCAGGGCACCGGGCTACGAAACGGATCCCGTAGGCATCACCAGCGCTCTAGACGGGCCCCCCCATGTCCACAGTGGGTGATGACCTTCCGTCGAACCCGGCACCCTGCCAACTACAGCTAATCAGGACGTATCGTCCTGGGGGTATCCCCGAGTCCGGGGTTACCTCCGATCCGCACGGCGAAGAGAATCCGGCCTAGACTAAACCGATGTTGTGCCAGATATCCGGGACCTTACTATGCCACTGAGCTCGCACGTTAGCACGGCGTCAGGGCAGAAGATGCTGGTCGCCGAGGGCACACGGCTGGTTTTCGGCCGGGGTCCCGGAGTCGACCTGATCGTGGCGGCCGGCCGGGGGCTCTCCCGGCGGGCGGGCCTGGTGACCGCGATGGCGGCCGGCGTCTGGATCGCCAACATCAGCCGCACCCATGCGCTGTACGTCGAGGGTGAGGGCTACCAGGTCAGGCTGCCCCGGATGGAGCATGACGGCGAGCCTGCCAATGGCTGGTTCGTGCACGCGGGCACGGCTCTGGTCGGCTCGCGGGCCATGCTCGACGAGGGCCAGTCGCTGATGGTGACGGTCACGGCCCAGTACGACGCGCCGGCGGCCGGGGACCGGGCAGGCTGGGCCGAGGACACCGAACTGGCCGCGACCGGGCTGACCGGGGGGAGGCTGGCCGCCACCGGCCTGGCCGACGAGGGCGAGTGGACCGACGAAGTGTTCGCCGCCGGCCCGGCGGGCCAGGCGGACCTGGAGGGCGGCGGCGGCCGGGGCGGAGCGGTGCTGACCGGGGCGGGGCAGGCGGCCGGGTCCGCAACCAGAGGACCCGGGCCCGGCCACGCCCGGTCGAGCCGTACTGACCCGGGGCACGCCGGGCCGGGGCACGGCAGGCCGGGTCATGCGGGGTCAGGTCATCCGGGTGCGGGTCACGGCGGGTCGAGCCACGCGGGCCCGGTCCCTTCAACCGTGGATGACGGAGCCGGCGAGCCGGACGGGCCTGGCCTGGGGGCCAGGGACGGGGACGGGACGCTGCTGCCGTTCTACCTGGATCCGATGACGAAGCTCTTCCTCGTCGCGCTGATCTGGTGCCGTCCGTGGCTGGACGACCCGAGCGCGACCAAGCCGCTGCCGCGCACGCCGGAGATCGCCCGGAGCGCCCTGGAGGTCACCGGCGCCTACCACGAGCTGGAACGGTTCGACGCCGACCCGGAGTACCATGACCTGCTTTCGGCCCGGGTGGCCGAGCACATCAAGGTGCTCCGGCGCAAGATCGCCGACCGCGGCCTGGCCGCCGCCGACGTCCGGATCTCGGATGAGGTGGCCGTCCGGATCCTGATCGAGCACGGGATCATCACCTCCGCCGACCTGAGCAGGCTGGACGACCCCGCCTGGCGTTCCCGCCAGGAAGACCTGTGGTGGACCCAGGGTTAAGGCCCTGCGGCCGGTATCACGATGAACGAGGTCGCGGCCTCGCGGCCGCCCGGTCCGTTCAGCTGGACGTCGAACAGCCCGAGGTCGAGCGCGCCGGGGAAGAGCTGATTGATGTTCAGCTGGAAGGTGCCGGCGGACGGCGTCACGTGAACGGTCTTGGTGAACTTCTGGGCCGACGGGGCCTGAGGCGGAGGGTTGAAGCGCAGCGTGACGGTGACCGGTTTGCCCGGCTCGAAGCCGCTGGCCCGGACGACCCACGCGGCGTCGGCGGGGCCCCGGCTCTGCCGGACCATGCACGCGCCGGGCCCGCCGCCCGGCTGGCCCGATGAGCCGCACACGGTCTTCGGCGCCTGCGGCGGGACGAGCGGCGGCTGAACCGTGGTCGGCGCAGTCGAGCTGCTGAGCGCGGAACCGAGGATGACGCCGACCACGACCAGGGCCGCCCCGACGGAGGCCCAGCCGGCCCAGGCCATGTGCGCCCGCAGCCAGCGGCGCCAGCCCGAGCCTTGACGCCCGCCCGCGGCCCCGGTCCCTGTCCCGGCATCGGTTCGGCCGGGGCCGGTGCGGCCGGGGCCGGCGCGGCCGTGGCCGGGCTTGCGGCGGGGGGTGGGCTTGTAGGAGGCGGGGAGTTCGGTGTAGGAGGCGGAGGTGGCATCTTCGGCGCGGTCGCCGGCGAACTCGCCGAGCGGACCGATCTGGGGGCTGCGCTGGTACTCGGCGATCAGTGCCATCGCCTTGTCCGGCAGGTAGGAGTGCTCCTCGTCCGGGCCGGCCTGGGCCACGGTGAAGTCGCCGAGCTGGACCAGCATCGCCGAGGAGGTCGGCCGGGCCCGCGGCACCCGGTGCAGGCACGCGGTGATGACCTCGGACAGCTCGGCGGGCAGGCCGGACAGGTCCGGTTCCTCGGTAACCAGCCGGGCCAGCACGTCCAGCACCGACGCACCGGAGTACGGCGGGTGCCCGGTGGCCGCGAACAGCAGCGTCGCTCCGAGCGAGTACACGTCGCTGGCCACCGACGCCTCACGGGTATCCCTGGCCTGCTCCGGCGCCATGTACGCGGGGGTGCCGACCGCGCCGCGCGCGGTCGTGCGGCCCATCCGCTCGGCCGCCCGGGCCACCCCGAAGTCGATCACCCGCGGCCCGTCCGGCGCGACCAGTACGTTGGATGGCTTCAGGTCGCGGTGCACCAGCCCGGCCCCGTGGATGGAGGCCAATGCCTCGGCGCACCCGGCGGCCAGCCAGCGCACCGTGCTCACCGGCAGCGGCCCGCAGGCCAGCACCAGCCGGGACAGCGACGGGGCCGGCACGTACGCCGTGGCCAGCCAGGGCAGGTCGGCCTCGGGGTCGGCCTCCACCACCGCGGCGGTGAACACCCCGCTCACCTTCCTGGCCGCCGCCACCTCCTGCGCGAACCGGGTCCGGAAACCGGTCTCCTCGGCCAGCTCCACCCGGATCGTCTTGACCGCGACCAGCCGGCCGGCGGCCGAACGTCCCAGGTACACCTGGCCCATCGACCCGGAGCCCAGGCGGCCGAGAACCACGTACGGCCCGATCCGCTCCGGATCCCACCTGCGCAGCGCTTCCCAGTCGCGGGGCTCACGGCCCGGCTGCGACTCCATCTCGTCCCTCCCTCACCCCCGTTCGCAAGCGCCCGACTTCGAACAGTGGCCAGCTCCCATCATGCCGAACCGTTCCGGCCATGTGCAGCGCCTTCCCAGCGTTTGGTGCAGGTGAGGTGGGAGAGAAAACCATGCCCGTTCGGGATAATTCTTGGCATTTAATCCGGCGGCTGGCCCCCGAGCAAGCCGACCGGTACCACCGCGTCGCTGATCGCGCGGGCGGTGGCGAAGCCCGGCTTGATCACCGTGTTGATCAGGCGCAGCCGCTCGTCGAAACCGGCGAACGCGCTCTTCATCGCGTTGACCGTCAGCCATTCGATGTCCGTCCAGCCGTAGCCGAATTCCGTGACCAGCCGGTGAAACTCCGAGCTGAGCGTGACCTGGCTCATCAGCCGGTTGTCGGTGTTCACCGTGACCCGGAACGACAGCTGGCGGAGCAGCCGGATCGGATGCAGCGCGATCGACGGCGCCGCGCCGGTCTGCACGTTCGAGGTCGGGCACATCTCGAGCGGGATCCGGCGGTCGCGGATGTAGGCCGACAGCCGCCCGAGCCGGACGCTGCCCTCCTGGCTGATCTGGATGTCGTCGACGATGCGGACGCCGTGGCCCAGCCGCTCGGTGCCGCACCACTGCACCGCCTCCCAGATGGACGGCAGCCCGAACCCCTCGCCCGCGTGGATGGTGATGTGGAAGTTCTCCCGCTTGATGTACTGGAACGCGTCCAGGTGCCGGCTCGGCGGCCAGCCCGCCTCGGCGCCCGCGATGTCGAACCCGACCACGCCCTGGTCCCGGTAGCGCACCGCGAGCTCGGCGATCTCCAGCGACCTGGCCGCCGTCCGCATGGCCGTGAGCAGGGCGTACACCGTGATGCCCCGCCCCTCGCTCCCCTGCCGGAAACCGTCGAGCACGGCCTGGACCACCTCGTCCAGGCTGAGCCCGCGCTCGGTGTGCAGCTCGGGCGCGAACCGCACCTCGGCGTACACGATTCCGTCGGCGGCCAGGTCCTCGGCGCATTCCGCGGCGACCCGGCGCAGCGCCTCCGGGGTCTGCATCACCCCGACCGTATGCCGGAAGGCATCCAGGTAGATCTCCAGGTGACCGCGGTGCGCACCCTCGGTGAGCCGCTGGGTCAGCTCTTCTTCGTTGTCCGCGGGCAGGCCGTTGTAGCCCGTCTCGCGGGCCAGCTCGAGGACGGTCCGCGGGCGCAGGCCGCCGTCGAGGTGGTCGTGCAACAGGACCTTCGGGACGGTCCTGATCTCGGCAAGTGTCGGCATCTGCCTATTCTGCTACGCGGGACCGACTTCGGAGATGACCGGGGAGACCGGCGGGAGCGGGCCCTGGTCGCTGACCGCGGCCGCGCCCTCCAGCGCGGCCAGGGCCGGGCCGAAGCGCTCGGGCTCGTCAGCGCGGAGCTCGAGCAGCGGCTGTCCGGCCTGGACCGCCTCTCCCGGCTTGGCTAGGCAGATGATGCCCGCGGACGCGCTGACGTCGTCTTCCTTGCGCGCCCGGCCCGCGCCGAGCCGCCAGGCCGCGATGCCGACTTTGAGCGCGTCCAGGCCGGTCAGCCAGCCGGAGGCGGGCGCCGGCAGCACCTGGGTATGCGCCGCCTGGGGCAGCGGAGCGTCCGGGTCGCCGCCCTGCGCGCGGACCATCGCCCGGTAGGCGGCCAGCGCCCGGCCGTCGGCGATGGCCGCCTCGGGATCGCCAGCGGTGCCGCCAGCGATGCCGGCCAGCGCGAGCATCTGCCGGGCCAGCGCGAGGGTGACCTCCATCAGGTCGCCGGGGCCGTGGCCCTGCAGCGCCTGGACGGATTCCTCCACCTCGACCGCGTTGCCGACCGCGCGGCCCAGCGGGACATCCATCCTGGTCAGCAGCGCCCGGGTCCGCACGCCGTGCTCCTCGCCGAGGGCGACCATCGTCTCGGCGAGCTCGCGTGCCCGCTCGTAGCTGGTCATGAACGCGCCGCTGCCGACCTTGACGTCGAGGACGAGCGCGCTGGTTCCCTCGGCGATCTTCTTGGACATGATCGAGCTGGCGATGAGCGGGATGGACTCGACCGTCCCGGTGACGTCGCGCAGCGCGTAGAGCCTGCGGTCGGCGGGGGCAAGGCCGGAGCCGGCCGCGCAGATCACGCAGCCGGCGCTGGCCAGCGCGGCGAGCGTCTCGTCCGGGGTCAGCGCGGAACGGAACCCGGGGATCGAGTCGAGTTTGTCCAGGGTGCCGCCGGTGTGCCCGAGGCCGCGGCCGGACAGCTGCGGCACCGCGGCACCGCACGCCGCGACGAGCGGCGCGAGGATCAGGCTGACCTTGTCGCCCACTCCCCCGGTCGAGTGCTTGTCCACGGTGGGCCTGCCGACGGAGGACAAGTCCAGCCGGTCGCCCGAGGCGATCATGGCCGCGGTCCAGGTCCGCAGCTCGGCGCGGTCAAGACCACGGAAGTAGATCGCCATCAGCAGCGCGGACATCTGCTCGTCGGCGACCTCGTGCCGGGCGTACGCCCCGAACAGCCATCTGATGTCGTCGTCGGCGAGCCGCTGCCCGTCCCGTTTGGCCCTGATGAGCGAGACGGCGTCGGTCACTGTGCGTCCTTCACCGGGGCGTCCGTCATCGGGTCTCCCGGCGGGCCGCGAGATCGGCGCCGGTGAACGCGGCCGGGAGCAGGACCTTCAGCTCGACCGGGCCTTCCGCGGTGTCGACGAGCAGCTCGGGGCCTCCCGCCTCGAGCAGCAGCTGGCGGCAGCGGCCGCAGGGCAGCAGCGGCTCGCCGTCGCCGGCCACGACGGCCACCGCCCGCAGCGGGCCCGCGTCCGCTCCGTGGAGCGCCCCGGCGCCGGAGGCGTGCAGGGCAGAGACCAGGCCGCATTCGGCGCACAGGGTCAGGCCGTAGGACGAGTTTTCCACGTTGCAGCCGGTGACGACCTGCCCGTCGGCGGTCTGGCCGGCCGCGCCGACCCGGAGCCCGGAGTAAGGAGCGTAGGCACGTTCCGCCGCGGCGGTGGCGGCCACGCGGAGCGCTGGCCAGTCGATGATCACATAGCGACTCTAGGACTCTCAAGCACCCCGGAAAAGGACTAGGGTCCGGTCCGATAAGGCTGCAGGGTTGCCTTATCCGACCGGACCCTTCTCACGTCCTGCGCGGCCGCCGCAGGGAGGCGGTCCGCGCTAAGAGCAAGGAACTCTGCTGTAAATCATGCCCGCCGACTTGCTAGGACCCACCCAGGAAGAAGTTCAGATGTGGTTAAGATCTGCGTCGGGTTGGGTGCCGGCCGGTTTCGTGCTTAACGTGGAGCCCGTGAACGCGCGTCTCGGCCGGGTCCTCGTGGTGGAAGACGACCCTGGTATCGCCACCCAGCTGGTCCGCGGCCTGACCCGGGCCGGTTACGAAACCGGCAGTGTCACGACCGGCAAGGCGGCGCTCGACTGGCCGGTCCCCGACGTCTTCCTGCTCGATCTCGGCCTGCCGGACATGGATGGCGTGGAGGTCTGCCGGCGTCTCCGCGAGGCCTGCGACGCGGCCATCATCATCGTGACGGCGCGGGGCGAGGAGACCGACCGCGTGCTGGCCCTGGACGAGGGCGCCGACGACTACCTGATCAAGCCGTTCGGGCTGCAGGAGCTGCTGGCCCGGATCAGGGCCGTGCTCCGCCGCAGCAAGCAGCCCGCCGGCCAGGCCCAGGTGCTGCAGCACGGCCCGCTCACCGTGGACCTGCGCACGCACAAGGTCAGCGTGAACGGGAACCAGATCGCCGTTACCCCCAAGGAGTTCGCCATCCTGGAGTGCCTGGCCAGCGACCCCGGCCGGGTGGTCAGCCGCCAGGAGATGCTCGAGCGCGCCTGGGACGAGCACTGGTACGGCCCGACTAAGGTGCTCGACGTGCACATGGCAGCACTGCGGAAGAAGCTCGGCGCCCCCGGCCTGATCGAGACCGTCTACGGGCACGGCTTCCGGCTGGCGGATCAGGCCGGTACGCCGTGACCAGGCGGATCCTGCTGGTCCTGCTGACCTTCACCGCCGCGGTGCTGGTCGGCGCGGTGGTGCCGCTGACGCTCGACGCGGCCTCCCACGACCGGACGTCCTTCATCCAGGCCACCGCGGGCATGGCGCGCACCGACGCCGCGATCGCCCAGTCGCGCCTGGATACTCTCGCCTCGTCCCCGCCGGGCAGCACGGCCGATGAGGGCGACGGCAAGGCCGACCCCGCCCTGTTCGTCCTGATCGACCAGATCAAGCAGGACGGCGACGGCCTGCTGATCCTGTGGGGCTCCCCGCAGGACAACAACCGGCTGGTCGACAAGGGCATGCCGCCCGGCAACTGGGTCCGGCTGGCCATCCAGGCCAGCGAGCAGGGTCAGCTCGCGAAGAACGCGGGCCAACCGGTGGAGCCGGTCACCGAGACCGCCGGGTCGCGGATCGCCGCCGCCATACCCGTCTTCCGGGGCGGCAGGTACGGGCTGGTCGGCACCGTGATCCTGGCCAGGTCGACCAGCTCGCTGGACAGCGACATCGTCAAGCTCTGGGTCATCCTCGGCACGATCGCCGTGCTCGCCATGATCGGCGCGGCCCTGCTGGCGTTCGGCCTGGCCCGGTGGGTGAGCAGGCCGCTGGCCGGCCTGGACACCGCGGCGGGCCGGCTGGCCGACGGCGACCTGGCCATCCGGGCCGTGGTCGACTCCGGGCCCCCGGAGCTGCGCCGCCTGGCCACGACGTTCAACACCATGGCGGGACGCCTCGAAGCCCTGGTACACGGGAACCGGGCCGTGATCGCGGACGTGTCGCACCAGCTGCGCACCCCGCTGGCCGCGCTGCGGCTGCGGCTCGACCTGCTCGCCGCGGACCCGGACCCGGACCCGGAGACCACCGGGCACGAGCTGGCCGGCGCGCTCGAGGAGCTGGCCCGGCTGTCCCGCCTGGTGGACGGCCTGCTCGCGGTGGCGCGCGCGGAGAACGTGGTACCGGTGCCCGCCGCGGTGGACGTGGCCGAGGTGGCCAGGGAACGGGTCGTGGCGTGGCACCCGGTGGCCGACGACCGCGGCATCGTGCTCGAGGCCGGCGAAGGCGGCAAGACAGGCGGGTGGGGGGCGCGATCGCCGGTGCTGGCCTGGATGGGCGAAGGTCACCTGGAGCAGGTACTCGACAACCTCATCGCCAACGCCCTCGACGCGCTGAGCACGGGAGGGCGCGTGACCGTGACCACGACGGCGATCACGGCCGGGGCACGGATCTCGGTGGCCGACAACGGCCCGGGCATGAGCCCCGAAGACAGAGAGCGCGCCTTCCTGCGCTTCACCACCTCCAATCCGAACGGCACCGGACTCGGCCTGGCCATCGTGCACCGCCTGGTCACCTCGAACGGCGGCACAGCCAAGCTGACCGAGACCCCGGGCGGCGGGCTGACCGCCATCCTCGAATTCCCCGGCGTGCCGGCACCGAACAACACGGGACCGGACAACACGGGGCCGGATAACACGGGGGCGGGCAATACCGGCGCGGAGTACCCTTCGTCCGCGCAGGACCTCGCCAGCCTGTAGTCGTACCGGCCTTGTACGAAGGCACCAAAGACCCGGCGCGCAGACCCCGGATCTCTGTCTGCCAGGCCAGGACCCCCATCATGATCGGGTTCCGATTCGGCAACGAGCAGGCCAGAAGGCCGCGTGTCCCCTTCCCAGCGGAGACGACCAGGAATAGCCTGCGGGTCAACCTAGGACGAATGCGAGGCCAGGCGCAGTAGCGTGCTGGCCCGGTGGAGGTAAGCGTGAAACACAGCGCATGGGCCACTGCGGCGCTGGCCGTGTCAGCGTCGGTGGTCATCGCCGCGTGCGGCAGCAGCACCAGCTCGGCCCCGTCAGGTTCCGGCTCCTCGGCCCCGGCGGCAGGCTCGGGTAGCGGGGCCGCGGCTGCTGGCAAGACCCTCGGCTGCATGGTTACCGACACCGGGGGGATTGACGACAGGTCGTTCAACGCCTCCGCGTGGGCGGGCATGCAGGCGGCCGCGAAAGCCGGCGGCAACGTCACGGTCAAGTACCTGCAGTCGACCACGCAGGCCGACTACGTGCCGAACATCAACACGTTCATCAGCCAGAAGTGCAACGTCATCGTCACCGTCGGGTTCCTGATGGGCGACGCCACGCAGGCCGCGGCCAAGGCCCACCCGAGCCAGAAGTTCGCGATCGTGGACTTCAGCTACACCCCGCCGCTGTCGAACGTGGACGCGCTGCTCTTCAACACGGCGCAGGACGGCTTCCAAGGCGGCTACCTGGCCGCGGGCATGTCCAAGACCGGCAAGGTCGCGACGTTCGGCGGGCAGAAGCTGCCGACCGTGACGATCTACATGGACGGCTTCTATGACGGCGTGCAGTACTACAACCAGAAGCACGGTAAGAACGTGCAGGTCCTCGGCTGGAACGAGAAGACGCAGAACGGCTCGTTCACTGGCGACTTCGTCAACCAGACCAAGGGCCAGACGCTGACCCAGACGTTCATCAGCGAGGGCGCGGACATCATCTTCCCGGTCGCCGGAAACGTGGGCCTCGGCGCCGCCAAGGCGGTCCAGCAGGCGGATGCCGCGGCCGGCAGCCAGAAGGTGAACATGATGTGGGTGGACGTCGACGGCTGCGTCAGCGCCCCGCAGTACTGCAAGTACTTCATCACCAGCGTGCAGAAGGGCATCGTGGCCGCGGTCAGCACCGCGGTGACAAGCACGGCCAACGGCTCGTTCAAGGGCGGCAACTACGTCGGCACGCTGGCCAACGGCGGTGTCGCGCTGGCCCCGTTCCACGACTTCGACAGCAAGGTCTCGTCCACGCTGAAGGACGAGCTGGCGCAGGTGAAGGCGGGCATCGTGGACGGCTCGATCAAGATAGCCACCAAGAGCCCGGTGTAGCTACCGGCGGCAACGCGGGAGAAAATGTGGCAGCGGTGCGGCCGTACGGCGCACCGCTGCCACGCACATCACTGGCACTTCGGCGCTCTGAGCTAAGGGACCGGACGTGGAACTCGAGCTGAAGGGCATCACCAAGCGGTTCGGTTCGCTGGTGGCCAACGACCGGATCGACCTATCGGTGTCCCCGGGCCAGGTGCACGCACTGCTCGGCGAGAACGGCGCCGGCAAGTCGACCCTGATGAACGTCCTGTACGGGCTGCTGCAGCCCGACGAGGGCGAGATCTTGCTGGACGGCAAGAAGGTCCAGTTCACCTCGCCGAAGGACGCCATCGCGGCCGGCATCGGGATGGTGCACCAGCACTTCATGCTCGTACCCGTGTTCACGGTGGCCGAGAACGTCACCCTCGGCATGGAGGAGACCCGCCCGTCCGGCCTGCTCGACCGGCGCAAGGCCCGCCGCGACGTGCGGGAACTGTCCCGGCGCTACGGGCTGGAGGTCGACCCGGACGCTCTGGTGGAGAACCTGCCGGTCGGCATCCAGCAGCGGGTCGAGATCATCAAGGCGCTGGTCAGGGACGCGTCTGTGCTGATCCTCGACGAGCCGACCGCGGTGCTCACCCCGGCCGAGGCCCAGGACCTGTTCCGCATCATCAGGCAGCTGAAGGACGGCGGCACCTCGATCGTCTTCATCTCGCACAAGCTCAAGGAAGTCCAGGAGATCGCCGACACGATCACCGTGCTGCGCCGCGGCGCGGTAGTCGGCCAGGAGTCGCCGTCCGCCACCGAGGACCAGCTCGCCGCCTTGATGGTGGGCCGGAACGTGCAGCTGAAGGTGGACAAGGAGCCGGCCAAGCCCGGTGAGGTGGTGCTCGACGTCGAGGACCTGACGGTCGCGGACGAGACCGGCCGGGTCTGGGTGAACGAGATGTCGTTCCAGGTCCGCGCGGGCGAGATCCTCGGCCTGGCGGGCGTGCAGGGCAACGGGCAGACCGAGCTGTGCGAGGCGCTGCTCGGGCTCCGGCCCATCGCGTCCGGGCACATCCGGCTGGGCGGCCGCGACCTCACCCACAGCACGCCCCGGCAGCGACTGCACGCGGGGGTCGCCTACATCCCCGAAGACCGGCAGGAAGACGGGCTGGTCAGCGCCTTCTCGGTGGCCGACAACATGGTCCTGGACAACTACGACCGGCCGCCATTCGCCTCGGGCATCAACCTGCACCTCGGCGCCATCGCCAGCAACGCGGCCGAACGGGTGGAGGAGTTCGACGTCCGCACCCAGTCGGCGGACACGCCGGTGGGCACGCTGTCCGGCGGCAACCAGCAGAAGGTCATCCTGGCCAGGGAACTCGGCCGGGAGCACAAGGTGCTGGTGGCGAGCCAGCCGACCCGGGGCCTGGACGTGGGCTCGATCGAGTTCGTGCACCGCCGCATCGTGCGGCAGCGTGACCACGGCGTGGCCGTGCTCATCGTCTCGTCCGAGCTGGACGAGATCTACGCGCTGGCGGACCGGATCGCGGTCATGTACGAGGGCCGGATCACCGGCTTCCGGCCGCCCTCGGTGCCGGTGGAGGAACTGGGCCTGCTGATGGCCGGATCGGAAGCCCCCGGAACCCCGGAAGCCCCCGGAACCCCGGAAGCCCCCGGAACCCCGGAAGCCCCCGGAACCCCGGAAGCCGAGCAGGCAGGAGCGGGAGAGAGCTCATGAGCGAGCAGGCGCCGCCGGGTCCCCCGGAGCCCCCGGGTTCTCCGGGACCGGCCACCGCGACGAAGCAGAAGGAGGACAGCGGGGAGAGCCGCAGGTCGTTCGGCCAGATCCTGAGGGAATCGATCCTCGAGGGCAACTCGGTCACGGTGATCTTCCTGGCCATCTTCACCGCCATTGTGATCGGCGGCCTGCTGAACGCGTTCACCAACACGACCGTGCTGCACGCGTGGGGCAACTTCTTCTCCGCGCCGGGCGCCGCCATCAGCCAGGCCTGGAACACGGCCATCGGCGCCTACGTGGCGCTGTTCGAGGGCTCGATCTTCAACCCGCACACGGTGGCGGCGCTGTTCCAGCAGGCCTCCATCTCCACCGCCATCCACAACGGCTACCTGGGCGCGGTGTTCAACCCGCTGTCGGAGACCTGCGTGCAGGCCACGCCGCTGCTGCTGGCCGGGCTGGCGGTCGCCCTGCCGTACCAGGCCGGCATGTTCAACATCGGCGCGCAGAGCCAGTTCATCGGCGGCGCGATCCTGGCCACCTACCTCGGCTACGGGGTCGACCTGCCGCCCGTGATCCACGTGATCGTCTGCGTGCTCGGCGGCTTCGTCGGCGGGGCGGTGCTCGGCTGGATCGTCGGGGAACTCAAGGCCAGGACGGGCGCGCACGAGGTGATCACCACGATCATGCTCAACTACATCATGGCCTACCTGCTCTCGTACCTGCTCGGCAACGTCATGCAGCGACCTGGCCGGACCGACCTGATCAGCCCGTTCATCGCCGGCGACGCGCACCTGCCGCACCTGTTCGGCTCGACGCTGCGGATCAACGCGGGCTTCCTCGTCGCCCTGGCGTGCGCGTTCGGCGTGTGGTGGCTGCTGTACCGGACCACGCCCGGGTTCGAGTTCCGCACCATCGGCAAGAACCCGAGCGCGGCCCGGGTGGCGGGCATGAACGTGGAACGCTCCTGGGTGCTCGTGATGCTGATCGCCGGCGGCCTGTCCGGCGTGGCCGCCTCGACGGTCATCCAGGGCACCGACTTCAGCGTCAACTTCCAGAGCTACGGGACCTACGGCATCGACGCGATCACGGTCGCGCTGCTGGGTCTGGGCCGGCCCCTCGGGGTGGTGCTCGCGGCGCTGCTGTTCGGCGCGCTGCACGCCGGCGCCCCGCTGATGCAGGCCCAGACCTCGACCCCGGTGGACATCGTGGAGGTGCTGCAGGCGCTGATCGTGCTGTTCGTGGCGGCGCCGCCGCTGATCCGGGCCATATACCGGCTGCGCGCGGCTCGGGCCTCGGGCGTCGCGGGCCTGTCCGGGAAGGGACTGGCATGACCATCACCGAGCACGCCCCCGTGGTTAAGGCCGAGGCCGCCCCGGTCAGTACCTGGCGCCGCTGGCTGGCGCCGGTGACGTTCGCGGTGTTCGGGCTGGTGAACATCTTCGTGTTCGGCCTGTTCGCGCACTCCGGCGACGTCACCTTCGCGTCCTCCCAGCCGTTCGCCAGGGTCACGATCCCGAACCTGTCGCTGCCCGCCGCCGAGACCTGCTACGCGTGCGGCGCGCTGACGCTGGTCCTGGCGGCACTGCGGGCCGTGGTGAAGCTGAACACCCTGTGGCGGCGGGTGACCATCGGCGTCGTGGTGTTCTTGTTCATCGTGGCCCTGATGTGCTGGGCCGGGGCGGGCCAGACCACCGAGTTCAACGTGGTGAACCTGCTGCAGGGCACGCTCAGCCAGTCCATCCCGATCATGCTGGGCGCGCTCACCGGCGTGATCTGCTCGCGGTCCGGGGTGGTGAACATCGGCATCGAGGGACAGTTGCTGCTCGGCGCGTTCGTCGCCGCCATGGTGTCCAGCGCCTCCGGAAATCTGTTGCTGGGCCTGATCGCCGGCGCGGCGGCCGGCTGCGTGGTCGGCGCGCTGCTCGCGGTGTTCGCCATCCAGTACACCGTCGACCAGATCATCCTCGGCGTGGTGCTGAACACCCTCATCATCGGCCTCACCGGGTACCTGTACGACGACCTGATGGTGCCCTACGCCAACACGCTGAACTCCCCGCCGACCTTCAGCGCGATCAAGATCCCGCTGCTGGCCGACATCCCGATCATCGGGCCGGTGTTCTTCCAGGCGACGATCTTCCTCTACCTGACCTACCTGGCGCTGGCCCTGGTCCAGGTGGGCCTGTTCAACACCCGGTGGGGGCTGCGCACCCGCGCGGTCGGCGAGCACCCGGTCGCCGCGGACACCGTCGGCATCCGGGTATACGCCACCCGGTACCGGAACGTCATCCTGGCGGGCGTGCTGGCCGGCCTCGGCGGTGCCTACCTGACCATCGGCTCGGTCGGGAGCTTCGCCAAGGGCATGTCATCCGGTGAGGGCTACATCGCGCTCGCCGCGATGATCTTCGGGCGGTACACGCCGTTCGGCGCGATCGGGGCGGCCCTGCTGTTCGGCTTCTCCACCCAGCTGCAGTCGATCCTGTCCACCATGAACGTGCCGATCCAGTCCAACTTGCTGCTGGCGACCCCGTACGTGGTGACGATCATCGTGGTGGCCGGGCTGGTCGGCAAGGTCCGCCCGCCCAAGGCCGAGGGCATCCCCTACATCAAGTCATGAATCACGCCGAACGGGCGGCGTCCCCGCTCCTGGGACAGCAGCGGCGCCCGGGATGGGTGTGGCAGTTGCCCGGCGCCTGGCGCCCTTTCGGTCAGGATTAGCGTGGTTGATCCGGGCTATGTGGTCGATCTGGGGGTCTATTGTGCACCGGATCAACCGCATAACCCTTATCCACCACGCTATTTCGGCGGGAATCGGGCGGGACGTGCATCGGCGAGCGCAGATTGAGTTAGGTGAGCCAAGTGACGGCTGAGGCGGAGCTGCGGGCCGCGGTGAGGGCGTGGATCGCGGATGACCCCGATCCTGGCGACCGCGCCGAGTTGCAGGGGCTGCTCGACCGGGGGGATACGGACGAGTTGCGGGATCGGTTCGCGGATCGGCTGCATTTCGGGACGGCAGGGCTGCGCGGCGTGGTCGCCGCGGGGCCGAACCGGATGAACCGCGCCGTGGTGAGGGCTGCGACGGCCGCGGTGGCCGGCTGGCTGGCCAGCGAGGGTACCACGAGCCTGGGCGTGGTGGTGGGCTGCGACGCGCGGCACCGGTCGGCGGAGTTCGCCGAGGAGGCGGCCGGGGTGCTGGCGGGCGCGGGCATCGCGGTGCACATGCTGCCGCGGCCGTGCCCCACTCCCCTGCTCGCGTTCGCGGTCCGCCATCTGGGCACCGCGGCCGGAGTGATGATCACCGCCAGCCACAACCCGGCCGCCGACAACGGGTACAAGCTCTACCTGAGCGACGGCGCCCAGGTCATCCCGCCCGCCGACGCCGAGATCGAGAAGCGCATCGCCGGCCTCGGGCCGCTGGCTCGGGTTCCGGTCGCGGCGGCCGGGAGCCCGCTGATCACCCGGCACGGGGACGAGATCGCCGAGGCCTACCTGGCCGCGATCGTGGCCGCCGCCGGGCCGGCGGTCGCCGGTGCCGCGGAGCTCAACGTGGTCTACACGCCGATGCACGGGGTGGCGGGCCGGCTCATGCTGCGGCTCCTGCGGCTGGCGGGCTTCGCGGCGCCGCATGTGGTGGCCGCGCAGGCCGAACCCGACCCGGATTTCCCGACGGTCGCCTTCCCCAACCCGGAGGAGCCGGGTGCCCTGGATCTGGCGCTGGCCGACGCGCGGCGGCTCGGCGCCGACCTGGTGGTGGCGAGCGATCCGGACGGGGACCGGCTCGCCGTGGCCGTGCCCGGTGATGATGGGTGGCGGGTGCTGACCGGGGACCAGGTGGGCGCGCTGCTGGGGGCCAGCCTGCTGGACCGCACGGCCAGCCAGCAGGCACCGCGGGCGCGGCTGGTGGCCTCTACCGTCGTCTCCTCGACGCTGCTGTCCACGATCGCGGCCGCGGCCCATGTCCAGTACGCCGAGACGCTGACCGGGTTCAAGTGGATCGCCCGGGCGGCCGACGGCGTGCCGGGAGCGCGGTTCGTGTTCGGCTACGAGGAGGCCCTCGGCTACGCCGTCGGGGACGTGGTGCGGGACAAGGACGGGTTTGGCGCGGCCCTGGCGATGCTCCGGCTGGCGGAAGAGGCAAAATCGGCGGACCGTTCGGTACTCGATGTCTACGACGACCTGGAACGGACCTACGGCGTCCACCTGACCTCCCAGCTGACCCTGCGCACGGCCGACCAGGCCGAGGTCATGAGCCGGCTCCGGGCGGCGCCGCCGGACGCGTTCGGCGGCGAGCCGGTGGCCAGCCTGACCGACCTGGCCGAGGGAGCCGGGGTCGTGCCGCGGGCCGACGTGCTGATCTTCGGGCTGGCCGGCGGGCGGGTGGTGCTGCGCCCTAGCGGGACCGAGCCCAAGATCAAGTGCTACATCGAGATCACCGAGACGGCCGCGGGCCGCTCGCTGGCGGCGGCCCGGGCGGCCGCGGCGGCGCGGCTGGCCCCGCTGCGGGCCGCGCTCCAGGCGCTCCTAGCCGGCGGCTAGCCGCGGGCCTTCCAGCGCGGTCGGCATTACATCAGAATGAGACGAGCAACCGTGCCACGGGCGTGGTAGCCAGGGGAACGACGGCGGTTTTCCCACCCGCACAGGGAGGTCATCCATGAACGCATCCATCGACGGGACAGCCATCGACAAGGTACTGCGGAACGCGGTGGACTCCGGCGGGGTCCCGCACGTGGCCGCGATCGCGGCCGACCGGGACGGCGTCATCTACCAGGGCGCGGCCGGGCCCCGGGCGGCCGGCGAGAGCGACCCGGTGAGCGTGGACACGTTGTTCCGGATCATGTCAATGACCAAGATGCCGTGCACCGTGGCCGCCTTGCAGCAGGTCGAGCAGGGCCACCTCGACCTGGACGCGCCGGTCGCCGACTACTGCCCCGAGTTCGCCGAGATCCAGGTGCTGACCGGCTTCGACGGAGACACCCCGGTACTGCGGCCGCCAGCCCGCCAGGCCACGGTCAGGAACCTGGTCACCCACACCAGCGGCCTGGGGTACTGGTTCTGGAGCGAGGACCTGGTCAAGTGGGAGAGCGTGACCGGGATCCCGAACGTAGTGGCCGGATCGGCCGCCTGCCTTACGGCACCCATGCTGGCCGACCCCGGTGCGGCCTTCATCTACGGCATCAACATCGACTGGCTCGGCAAGGTCGTCGAGGCGGTTACCGGGGTCGGTCTGGACGTGGCGATCAAGCAAGGCATCACCGGCCCGCTCGGGATGGACCAGACCACGTTCCTGATGAACGACGAGCAGCGGCCGAACTCCACCCCGGTACACGTCAAGGCCGAGGACGGCACCTGGACCGCCATCGGCGAGGTGCTGAACCAGGCACCGGACTACTGGGCCGGCGGGCACGGCCTGTACGGGCCGCCCAGCGACTACATCAAGTTCCAGCGGGCGCTGCTGCGCGGCGGCGAGCTGGACGGCGCCAGGATCCTGCGCGAGTCCACGGTGGACGAAGCCTTCAGCAACCAGATCGGCGACCTCGACTTCCCGGCCGAGTGCCCGACCGCCGACCCGGCGTCGAGCTGCGACTTCAGCGCGGGCCCCGGCTTCAAGTGGGGCTACGGGCTGCTGCTCAACACCCTGGACCTGGCCGGCATGCGGCGGGCCTGGTCCGGCAGCTGGGCCGGGCTGTGCAACACGCACTTCTGGGTGGACCGCACGACCGGCGTCTGCGGCTCGATCTACAGCAACTTCCTGCCGTTCGTGACGCCCGAGGCGTTCGGGATGTACAACGACTTCGAGCGGGCGCTCTACGCTTCGCTGTGATCCGCGGTTAGCGCCCGGGCCTGGGCCACGTCCTTTTGCATCTGGGTGATCAGGGCCTGGACCGAGTCGAACCGCTCCGTGCCGCGCAGCCGGGCGGTGAAGTCGATGGCGGCATGGACGCCGTAGAGGTCGAGGTCGTCGCGGTCGAGCGCGTACGCCTCCACCGTGCGGTCGCCGATGCCGAACGTGGGGTTGGTGCCGACCGAGATCGCGGCCGGCCAGCGGGCCGTCTCCGCGCCGTCCAGGTCCAGGCTGGCCAGCCAGCCGGCGTAGACGCCGTCGGCGGGGGTCGCGGTGTGCGGCGCGGTCTCCAGGTTGGCGGTCGGGAAGCCCAGGCCGCGGCCGCGCATGTGACCGCGGACCACGACCCCCTCCACCCGGTGCGGGCGGCCCAGCGCGCGGGCGGCTGTGACCACGTCGCCCGCGGCCAGCTGCTCCCTGACGTAGGACGAGGAGATCGTCAGGCCGTCGGCCACCAGCAGCGGCACGCCCTCGGCGGTGAAGTCGTACTTCTCCCCCAGCTGGGCGAGCAGCGGAACGTCGCCGACGGCCTTGTGGCCGAACCTGAAGTTCTCCCCTACCACGACGGCGGCGGCGTGCAGGCGTTCGGACAGGACCACACGGACGAACTCATCCGGGCTGAGCCGGGAGAATTCCAGGTTGAACGGGAGCACGCAGACGGCGTCGGCACCGAGGCCCGCGAGGAGTTCGGCCCGGCGCCGCGGGGTGCTCAGCAGAGGCGGATGCGAACCGGGCCTGATCACCTCGTCCGGGTGCGGATCGAAGGTGATCACCACCACCGGCAGGTGCCTGGCCCGCGCGATCTGCTCAGCCCGGCCGATGATGCGCTGGTGGCCGCGGTGCACGCCGTCGAATACGCCGATCGTCGCCACGCAGCCAACCCAGTCGGACGGCACTTCGGCCAGGCCGTACCAGCGGTACACGATCCCCGTTCCTCCTCATGAGTCGCCACCGAGCACAAGCCTAAGGCCTCAGGCGAAGACGACGAGCGGCCTGGCCTGACCTGACTCCTCGGTGACCAGGGCGATCAGGGTGCCGTCGGGCGCGTACGCCGCTGACGGGCCAGCAGCCGGGCCGGCGGCCGCCGTGGTCGCGGCCAGACGGCCGCCGTGGGCCAGCCGATGAGCCTCGTCCGCGGTCAGCGTCCGGCTCGGGAAGGCCGCCGCGGCCGCCTGCGCCAGCGGCAGCACCTCGAACCGCCCGGCCAGCTGCTCCAGGGTGCGGGCGTCCTCGATCCGGTACCCGCCCACCCTGGTGCGGCGCAGCCGGGTCAGGTGGCCGCCGGTGCCCAGCGCGGCGCCGAGATCGCGCGCCAGCGCCCTGATGTAGGTGCCGCTGGAGCAGCGCACGGTCGCGTCGACGTCGAGCAGGTCTCCGTCCCGATTGGTCCCGGTGATCGTGAACTCGTAGACCGTCACCGGCCGCGCCTTGAGCTCGGGCGCGGCGCCCGCCCTGGTCAGCCGGTAAGCGCGCTGACCGTCGACCTTGATCGCGCTGACCGCGGGCGGGACCTGCTGAATGTCACCGGTCAGCCCGGCCACCGCCTTGGCGAGCGTCTCCGCCGAAACGTCCGCCGGCGCGCCGCCGGTGATCTCGCCTTCCGCGTCGTCGGTACTGGTCGACTGGCCCAGCCTGATCGTCGCGGCGTACTCCTTCTCGGTCAGCGTCAGATAGCCGAGCAGCCTGGTGGCCTTCTCCACGCCGATGACCAGGACGCCGGTCGCCATCGGGTCCAGCGTCCCGGCGTGGCCCACCTTCTTCGTCCCGGCCAGCCGGCGGACCCGCGCCACGACGTCATGTGAGGTCATGCCGCCGGGTTTGTCGACGATCACCAGCCCGCTCGCCCCCGGGGTCACTCGTCCTCATCGTCGTCATCGTCGGGCGTGCGGTACGGGTCGGGGTCACCGGCGTAGGTCGCCCCCTCGCGGACGCGGGCGAGCTCGCTGTCGGATTGCCGGGCCCGCGTGACCAGCTCCTCAATCCGCTGGGCGTTCTCCGGCAGCACGTCCGCGACGAACTCGAGCGACGGGGTGTGCCGCAGGCCGAGCTGCCGCCCCACCTCCGACCTGATGATGCCGGTCGCGCTGTCCAGCGCCGCGGCTGTGTCGGCCCGTTCGGCATCGGTCCCGTACACGGTGTAGAACACGGTGGCCTCACGCAGGTCGTTGGTCAGCCGGGCCTCGGTAACGGTGACGAAGCCGAGCCTGGGGTCCTTGATCCGGCGCTCCAGCATCTCCGCGACGATCTGGCTGATCCGGTCGGCCAGCTTGCGTGCCCTCGCGGCGTCCATGCTCGGTCACTCCTCTTCGTTGAAGAGCCGCTGCCGGGCCGACAGCAGCTCGATCTCAGGGTGCCGGGCCACCAGGCGCTCGCACTCGCTGAGCACGCTCAGCGCGTTGGTGGCCGTCGCGGACACGACGGCCACCCCGATCTCGGCGCGCCGGTGCCGATCCAGGTGCCCGGTTTCGGCGACCGCGACACCTGGATAGCGCCTGCGCAGCTCGGCGACCAGCGGGCGGACGACGCCCCGCTTGGCCTTGAGCGAATGCACGTCGCCCAGCAGGACGTCCAGCGTCAGGGCGGCGACGTACACGCCGGTGGCCCGTACCCGGTCAGGTCCTTGGCTTCTCCCTCATCTCGAACGTCTCGATCACGTCCTCGATCCTGAGATCGTTGTAGCCGATACCGATACCGCACTCGTAGCCCTCGCGGACCTCGGTGGCGTCCTCCTTGAACCGGCGGAGCGAATCCACCGTCAGGTTGTCGGAGATCACCACGCCGTCCCGGATCAGCCGCGCCTTGCTGCCGCGGTGGATCGTGCCGGAGCGGACGATGCAGCCGGCGATGTTGCCGACCCGCGGCACCCGGAAGATCTCCCTGATCTCCGCCGTGCCGAGCTGCGCCTCCTCGAACTCGGGCTTGAGCATGCCCTTGAGCGCCGCTTCGACCTCCTCGATCGCCTGGTAGATGATCGAGTAGTAGCGGATATCCACGCCTTCGCGCTGAGCCAGCTCGCCGGCCCGGCCGGCCGGCCGGACGTTGAAGCCGATGATCACCGCGTCCGAGGCGATGGCGAGGTTGACATCGTCCTGCGTGATCGCGCCGACACCGCGGCCGATCACCCGCAGGCTGACCTCGTCGCCCACGTCGAGCTTGAGCAGCGCGTCCTCCAGGGCTTCCACCGAGCCGGACACGTCACCCTTGATGATGAGCAGCAGTTCCTCGCGCTCACCGGCCTTGAACGCCTGGTCCAGGTCCTCGAGCGTGACCCGGCGACGGCCCTGGGCGAACTGGGCCACGCGCTCGCGCGCCTCGCGGCGCTCGGCGATCTGCCTGGCCATCCGGTCGTCGGAGACGACCAGGAAGTTGTCACCCGCGCCGGGCACGGCGGTCAGGCCGAGCACCTGCACCGGACGGGACGGCAGAGCCTCGGAGATGGGCTCGTAGTTCTCGTCCAGCATGGCCCGAACCCGGCCGTACGCCTCGCCGCAGACGATCGAGTCGCCCACGTGCAGCGTGCCGCGCTGGACCAGCACGGTGGCCACCGGGCCGCGGCCCTTGTCCAGGTGCCCCTCGATGGCCACGCCCTGGGCGTCCTGGTTCGGGTTGGCCCGCAGGTCGAGCTCGGCGTCGGCGGTCAGGACGATCGCCTCGAGCAGGTTCTCCAGGCCGGTCCGCTTGGTCGCGGACACGTCCACGAACTGGGTCTCGCCGCCGAACTCCTCGGCCACGAGCCCGTACTCGGTGAGCTGGGCCCGCACTCGCTGCGGGTCGGCGCCCTCCTTGTCGACCTTGTTGACCGCCACGACGATGGGCACGCCCGCCGCCTGTGCGTGGTTCAGCGCCTCGGTGGTCTGCGGCTTCACGCCGTCGTCGGCCGCGACCACCAGGACCACCAGGTCGGTGGTCTCGGCCCCGCGGGCCCGCATGGCCGTGAACGCCTCATGACCCGGGGTGTCGATGAAGGTGATCTTGCGCTCTTCGTCGTCCACCTCGGTGGTCACCTGGTACGCGCCGATGTGCTGGGTAATGCCGCCGGCCTCGCGGGCCTGCAGGTTGGTGTGCCTGATCGCGTCGAGCAGCTTGGTCTTGCCGTGGTCGACATGACCCATGACGGTGACCACCGGCGGGCGGGCCACCAGGTCGGTTTCGTCGCCCTCGTCCTCGCCGAACTCGATGTCGAACGACTCGAGCAGCTCGCGGTCCTCTTCCTCGGGCGAGACGACCTGGATGTTGTAGTTCAGCTCGGCGCCGAGTAGCTGGAGCGTCTCGTCGTTGACCGACTGGGTCGCCGTCACCATCTCGCCGAGGTGCAGCATGACCTGCACCAGCGACGCGGGGTTAGCGCCGATCTTGTCGGCAAAGTCGGCCAGGCTCGCGCCGCGGCTCAGCCGGACTACCTGACCGTTGCCGCGCGGAACCTGCACGCCGCCGATCGTCGGCGCCTGCATGTTGTCGAACTCTTGGCGCCGCTGCTTCTTCGACTTGCGGCCGCGCGACGGGCGCCCGCCGGGCCGCCCGAAGGCACCCTGGGTACCGCTGCGGCCACGACCGCCGCCCGGACGAGGCGGGCCACCGCCGGCGCCGGCGCGAGGAGCGCCGCCGCCACCGGGACCGGCGCCGCCACCGGGACGCGGACCGCCGCCGCCACCGGGCCCGCGGCCACCGCCGCCGCCACCGCCACCGGGCCGGGTACCCGGTCCGGAACCAGGGCCGCCGCGGCCTGCGCCGGGACCGCCCCGGCCCACGCCGGACGGCGCGGGGCGAGAGGGCATGTTCATCGGGCTCGGCCGGGGACCGCCGGGACGCGGACCCGCGAACCCGCCGGGACGCGGACCGCCGTCGGACATGCCGGAACCCTGGGGGCGGCCCGGGCCGCGTCCGCCCGGACGGGGACCGCCGGGGGTGCCGCCGGAAGGACCGGGACGGCCTTCCCGGCCCGGCGCGCTCGGGCCCTGGGGCCGCGCCGGAGGCGCGGAACCCATCCCGGTCGCGGTCGAGCTGAACGGGTTGTTACCGGGCCTGGGTCCGGGACGCGGGGCACCGGCACGCGGACCCGGAGCGCCGGGCCTGGGCGCCCCGGGACGGGGAGCACCAGGTCCCTGCGGCCGGGGCGCGGACGGCCTGGAACCCTGACCACCCTGATCCTGACGGCCTCCGGGGGCGCCGGGGCGCTGGCCGCGCTGGCCATCGCCCGGCGCGCTCGGACGTGGCGCCGAGGGCCGGGCGCTGCCCGTCCCCTGGTCCCCGCCCGGGCTGCGGAAGTCGGCCGGGGTGGCCGGGGTGCGTGGCGGCCCGGGCACCCGCGGGGCGCCGGACCCCTCCTGGGGCCGCGGTTCGGACGGCCGGGAGACCGGCGACGGCGGGACCGGCGGCAGCTGCGTGGCCGCCGCATCAGGTACCGACGTGGTGCCGGTCGCGGCGGCACCGTCGGGCGCCGCCGCTCGCTCCGCCGAACCGTTGGGCACGGTCGTGGGGGCCGCGGCGGCAGCGGCCACGGCGTCGCGGGCACCCTGCGGGGCCGGCACCGCGCCAGCGCCGGGACGCGGCCTGGCACCGCCCGCGGGCGCGCCGTCGCGCGGCGCGGCCTGGCCGCCCGGCTTGGGCCTGGAACCCTGAGATCCCTGACCGCCCGGGGCGGCCTGATCCGATCCCTTAGCAGAAAATGCTTCCTTGAGCCGCCGGACCACGGGCGCCTCGATCGTCGAGGACGCCGACCTTACGAACTCGCCCATTTCCTTGAGCTGGTCCATGACGGCCTTGCTCTCGACACCGAACTCTTTCGCGAGTTCGTAAACCCGGACCTTCGCCACTACGCTCCTTCTCGGCCCAGTCCCCTGGACCCCTTACCGGACCCCGGCCCGGGCAGAGCGTGCTCCGGGCCGGCCTCAGCCTATGGTGATCATCGCCGCGTGCTCATCGAGCGCTCATCAGCTTCTCGACCTGCTTTCCGACAGGTGTTTCCTTCTAGCGTTAAAGCCTGCTGCCCAGCCTGATTGTTCCGCCGCAGTCATGCTATTTACGGGGATTGTCCGCCGCAAAGGTACTCAGCCAGTGGTTCGAGGCTGAGCGGTCCCGCGGCGCGCAAGGCCCGGGGGAACGCCCGGCGCCGCCGCGCGAGGTCCAGGCAGGCGAGGCTGGGATGCATGTACGCACCCCGGCCAGGCAGCCGGGCCCGCGGGTCGGGCTGGATAACGTCCCCAGCAGCTACTAGGCGAAGCAGGCTGGACTTGACCACACGCTCCTTGCAGCCTACACAGGTACGCATCGCGGGCATACCCGGGACATGCCGCTTGGCTCGCGTGGCCATGACATCGTCAAGTCTACCGCGTCCGCGGGTCTCCGGTTACGGGCGGGAACCGCGCTGGAGCCTGGCCTATTCAGGGGCCTGTGCCGCCGGCCCCGCGGGCGAGGGCTCGGCGGGGACCGCCGCGTCGGACCTGATGTCGATCCGCCAGCCGGTGAGCCTGGCCGCCAGCCTGGCGTTCTGGCCCTCCTTGCCGATCGCCAGCGACAGCTGGTAGTCGGGCACGATGACCTGAGCCTCCCGGGCCGCGGCGTCCACCACGTGAACCCGGCTCACCCGGGCCGGCGACAGCGCATTAGCCACGAAGCCGGCCGGGTCGTCGGAGTAGTCCACGATGTCGATCTTCTCGCCGTGCAGCTCGTTCATGACGTTCCGCACCCGGCTGCCCATCGGGCCGATGCAGGCGCCCTTGGCGTTGACGCCCTGCCGGTGCGAGCGGACCGCGATCTTGGTCCGGTGGCCTGCCTCGCGGGCGATCGCGACGATCTCCACCTCGCCGGCGGCGATCTCGGGCACCTCCAGCGCGAACAGCTTCTTCACCAGGCCCGGGTGGGTCCGGGACAAGGTGACCGAGGGCCCGCGGTGCCCCTTGCGGACGTGCAGCACGTAGCAGCGGATCCGCTCGCCGTGGACGTAACGCTCGCCCGGCACCTGCTCGGCGGGCGGCAGCACCGCCTCCAGCTTGCCCAGGTCGACCAGCACGGTCCTGGGATCCTTGCCCTGCTGGATCACCCCGGCCACGATGTCGCCCTCACGGCCCGCGTACTCGCCGAAGGTCAGCTCGTCCTCGACGTCGCGGAGCCGCTGCAAGATCACCTGCCGGGCGGTGGTCGCGGCGATCCGGCCGAAGCCGGCCGGGGTGTCGTCGTACTCCCGCTCGGCAGTCCCGTCCGGGCCGGCCTGGATGGCCCACACGGTGACGTGGCCGCTCTTCCTGTCCACCTCGACCCGCGCCGACGACGAGGCGCCCTCCGACTTGTGGTAGGCGACGAGCAGGGCGTCTTCGATAGCCTTAATGGCCTGATCGAGCGAGATGTCCTTCTCGCTTTCCAGGCTGCGCAGCACGCTCAGGTCAATGTCCATCGCCGGTCGCTCCAAGCTCGCTCTGTGGATGCCCGAACTCCACCTGAATGGCACCGGCGCCCAGCGCGGCGTAACCGAAGCGGCGGTGGTCGCCCGCCACGTCCAGGGTCACCCCGTCGTCGTCGGCGGCGAGGATCCGCCCTGAGATGGGTCCGGCATCGGCGGCGGTCACCTCGACCAGGCGTCCCACCGCACGGCGCCAGTGCCTCGGGTCGGTCAGCGGGCGGTCCACGCCGGGCGAGGAAACCTCCAGCGTGTAGGGGAAGTCGCCCACGACAGGCGCCACGTCGAGCGCGGCGGACAGCTTGCGGCTGATCGCCGCGGCGTCGTCCAGGCTCACGCCCCGGTCGCTGTCCACCACCACCCTCAGCAGCCGCCGCCTGCCCGCGGCGCTCACCCGGACGGACTCGAGGTCCATTCCGGCGGCAGCGATCACCGGACCGATGACGTCCGCGATCCTGCCCTCTATTTCCGGCGACCCGCCGGCAGACGCCTGCCGAGGCCGGCGCTGACTGGGCTGCTGCTGACTAGACCGGGGCTTACGCGGCTGGCCGGGTTTGGGCGCGTGACGCTGGCCTCCTGGCATCACGAACCTCCTCGTCCACGACCTGCGGGATTGGGGTCTAGCCTATCTGGGGTTGGGACATCTCGCGGATAGGACGGGCCCAACCCTTACCAAGCCCTTCAAACGCACGTGGTAGCTTGCCCGTGTGTCCGACATCGTGCCGAGGCGCCGGGTGCTGCTCGCCTCGGCAGCGGCGCTGCCGTTGCTGCTCGGCGCCGCAGGCTGCCGGTCCTCGGACGTGTTCGCCGGCCCCGATCCGCTGGCGGGCCGCCCGCCCCTCGGTCACGACGTACTGACGCTGCAGGCGGTGATCGCGGCCGAGGAAAACATGATCGATTTGTACCAGCTGGCCATCAGCGGCGGTTCGGGGACAACCCGGCTGCCGACGCTCCGGTCGCTGCTGGCGCAGCACCAGCAGCACCTCGTGCAGCTCAAGGCCAGGCTCATCGTTCCGCCCGGCGCGTCCGCGTCGCCGTCGCCGTCATCGGCCAGCCCGTCCCCCCGGGCCAGCCCCCGGGCCAGCACCGTCAGCATCACGCGGCTGCGGGCGGCCGAGCACGCGTCAGCGGCGGACCTGGTCCGGCGGCTGGCCACCGCGCCGCCCGCCCTGGCCCAGCTGTTCGCCAGCATCGCCGCCTCCGACGCCACGCACGTGACGGCGCTGGGCGGCTGAGGGCAGGCAGGCATCATGGCGAGCACAGGCGTCGTGGCCGCGCTGCAGGCCGCGCTCGCGGCCGAGAACGCGGCCATCTTCGGCTACGGGGTGGCGGGCGCCCACCTGACCGGGAGCAGCCAGGCCGCGGCCGAACGGGACTGGACCGCCCACAACCAGGCCCGCGACGCGCTGGCCGCGATGATCTCCGCGCGGGGGGCCGCGCCCGCCGCCGCGCAGGCCTACTACCAGCTGCCCTTCCGGGTGCACGACGCGCCGAGCGCGATCCGGCTGGCGGCCTACCTCGAAGACGGCGTGACCCGGGTGTATCTGGGCCTGGTCGCGGTCAGCAATCAGCGGCTGCGCCGGTTCGGCGCGATGGCCATGCAGGACGCCGCGCAGCGCGCCGCGTCCTGGCGCGGCGGCACCCTGGCCTTCCCCGGCCTCACCGCGTTAGCTCTGTTAGCTCTGTTAGCTCCATGATCATGAACAGTTTGCGGGGCTATGTACCCGAAACTGTTCACGATCATGTAAGGGGGCCGGCTAGCTCCATGATCGCGGCGGCGATCTCGAGCAGACGGCGGTCGGCGCCGTAGCGGCCCACCAGCTGCAGGCCCACGGGCAGGCCGGCCGCGGTCAGTCCGGCCGGCACCGAGACGGCCGGGTGCGCGGTCACCGTGATCCGCGAGCAGGACCGCATCCAGTCGATGTAGGTGGTCATCGGCTCGCCGTTGATCTCCGTCACCCACTCCTGCTCGACCGGGAACGGGACCACCTGCACCGTGGGCAGCGCGAGCACCTCGTACTGCCCGTCGGCCAGGAAGGCGCGGAACCGCTGGAAGATCTCGGCGTGCCCGGCCCGCGCCGCCGCGATCTGCTCCCCCGTCAGCCCGACGCCCTTCTCGATGTTCCAGGCCAGGGTGGCCTTGACCTGGTCGCGGTGGGCGCGCAGCAGCGGCGCCATCGCGGCCATCCTGGCGGCCCGCAGCACCTGGAAGACCTCGTCTGCGTCGCCCAGGGCGGGCGCGGCATCCGTCACCGCGCACCCCGCGTCCTCCAGCGACCGGCGGCACGCCGCGAGCACGGCCAGGATTTCCGGCTGCACCGGCAGGCCGCCCAGGTCGAAGGTCCAGGCCACGCGCAGCCCGCGCAGGGGCGCCGGCCGCAGGCCGGGGAACTCGTTCGGCCTATCGGGGCGGGCCATGGGCAGCCCGGGATCGGTTCCGCACATCCCGGCCAGCAGGAGTGCGGCGTCCGGCGCGGTGCGGGCGATCGGGCCCACCACGCCCAGCGGATCGAACAGGTCGCCCGGCACCAGGCCCGGAGTGGTGCGCAGGCCCACCAGGCCGCAGAAGGACGCCGGGTTCCGCACGCTGGCCGCCAGGTCTGAGCCGTCCGCGAACGGGATCAGGCCGGCCGCGACGGCCGCCGCGGCACCGCCGCTGCTGCCGCCGGGAGTGAGCCGGGTGTCGTACGGGTTCCTGGTCGGCCCGAACACCGGGTTGAAGGTCTGCGATCCCGCGCCGAACTCCGGCGTGTTGGTCTTCCCGATCACCACCGCGCCGGCCTGCTTGAGCCGGGCCACGTGCGGCGCGTCGAAGTCGGGGACAAAGGAGGCGAACAGCGGCGAGCCGAAGGTCGTCCTGATGCCCGCCGTCTCGGCCAGGTCCTTCACCGCGATCGGCAGGCCGTGCAGCGGCCCGGCGAAGGAGCCGCGGGCGGCCTGCGCATCGAGCCGGGCGGCCGTGGCGCAGGCCTGCTCGGCGGCGAGCGTGACGATCGCGTTGATCGCCGGGTTGGCCTCGGTGATCCTGGCCAGCACGGCGGAGAGCAGTTCGGCGGCAGAGAGTTCCCTGGCCCTGATCAGCCGGGCCAGCTCAACGGCCGGAGTCTCGCACAGATCCATCCCAGCAGCCGGTCCTTGGCGTTCAATCAGTCCTTAGGCAGCAACGAGGCCAGGACCCGCACGATCGTGCTGGCGGCCCGGTCGACGTCGTCGGCCACGGCGATCCGCTCCGCCCATGACCACCAGAACCACCACATGCCGTCCTTACCGCAACCGACAAAGACATTCTCCTCGAGCGCCCGCGCGGCCGGGTTGACCACGTACAGGCTGGGCCTGCGCCCCGGCGGCGCCATGAGCCACGCTTCAAGCCCGCGATGGGACAATTCGTCGGATAGTTTTTCCAGATAGACAGCCTGAATCTGGTCTGGATCACCGGTCCGTTCGACTTCCACCGTTATCACCGTTGTAACTTATAGGAGTCACATGAGGACTAAATGTCGCCGTCTCTTCCAGGATGCCGCCGAGGCGACCCCCGTGCAACGCACATCGGAAAATTCGCGGTCCGGGTGGCCGTCGAGCGGATCCGCACGCACGCTCCCCCTACCTTGACTGACGCATCAAGCCGGTTATCGGTTCACTATATGACCATTGAGGGCGTGGCGCAGTCAGGATGACGCCCGTGCCGCCGCAGGCCCGGCCGTCGCGGGGAGCGGCTCCGGCAGGGGCTCGGAGTGCACCACCGTCAGCCGCGACACCGCCCGGGTGAGCGCGACGTAGAGCCGCTGGAGGCCCCTGGCCTCGGCGCTGGCGATGCGCGCGGGCTCCACCACGATCACATGATCATATTCGAGGCCCTTGGCCAGCGTCACCGGAACCAGCGTGAGCGCGGCGTCCGTCCCCGGCGCGCCGTACGCCAGGCCGGCCCGGTCGAGCGCGCGACCAAGCTCGGGTACCTGCGGGTCGGCGGCGATGACGGCCACCGAGCCCGGCTGGGCGCAGGCCCGCCGGCACGCGGCGATCAGGGCTCCGCCGAGCGAGGCACCGGGCACCCGGGTGAGGTCGAGGGCGCCGGGATCGGCGCGCAGCGAGGAGGCCGGCCTCAGCTCCGGGGCGATCACCGCCAGCAGCGTCGACGCGTAGTCCAGGATCTGCCGGGGCACCCGGTAGCCGACCGAGAGCTCCCGCACCCCCGTGTCCGGCTTGCCCAGGTTGGCCAGCAGCGTTGGCCAGGACGGCGCCGCCCACGGGGTGGTGCCCTGGGCCAGGTCGCCGAGCACGGTGGCCGAGCCGGTGGAACACCGGCGGCCGAGCGCCCGGCACTCCATCGGGGACAGGTCCTGGGCTTCGTCCACCACCACGTGCGCCAGGCTGGGCGTCCGGCTGATCAGGTCGCGCGCCTCGTCGATGAGCACGGCGTCCGCCGCGGACCAGCGGGCCGAGCCGGGCCCGCGGGGCGGCGACGGCCACACGATCGCGGCCTGCTCGCGGGTGGTCAGCACCCCGTCGGCCGCCGCCGCCAGGGCCTCCGCCGAGGACAGCAGGCCGAACACCAGCCGGACAGCGTCGACTTTCGGCCAGATCGCGTCCACCGCGGCCCGTACCGGCCGGGACCGCCGCACCGCCTCGTGGGTGCGGTCGTCGCAGGCCTCCCCGGCGGCCTCCATCATGGTCAGGATGACGTGCGCGATCCGGTGCTCGAGCAGCTCGCGGGCCGCGCCGTAGCGGACGCCGCGGTGCCGCAGTTCGTGCACGAGCTCCTCGATCTCCCAGGCGGCCACCCGCCAGCGCCGCGAGCCGCGCGGCAGCACCACCGCGGCCGACGGCGCGCGGACCGAGGCCCACAGCGCCCGCCGCAGCACCTCCGCCATCCGCGCGTCGCCCTTGACGATCGCGGCCGCCTCGTCGTCCGAGCCGCGGACCTGGACGGAGGCGACCAGCTCGCGGACGGTGGTCTGGCTGACGTCGAGCTCGCCGAGCGCCGGCAGGACGTTGCGGATGTAGGAGAGGAAGGCCTGGTTCGGCCCGACCATGACCACGCCGCGCCGCCGGACCTGCTCGCGGTACGCGTACAGCAGGTACGCGACCCGGTGCAGCCCGACCGCGGTCTTCCCGGTGCCGGGCGCGCCCTGCACGCAGACGGTCTGCGCCGCGTCGGCGCGCACGATATCGTCCTGGTCGGGCTGGATGGTCGCGACGATGTCGCGCATGGGTCCCGACCGCGGCCGCTCGATCTCGTCGATCAGGATCCGGCTCGGCCGGGTGGCCGCGGCTTGGTCCGAACGGCCCGGGTGGCTCGCTTCGGCGTCGGCGAAGAGCTCGTCCTCGTAGGCGGTCAGCTCGCCGCCGGAGAACCCGAAGCGCCGCCGCCGCACCAGGTTCATCGGGTCGGTCGCGCTAGCCCGGTAGAACGGCCGCGACACCGGCGCCCGCCAGTCGATGACCGCGGGCGTGCCGTCCGGCGCGTGCACGTGCCTGCGGCCGATGTGGAAGCTGTGCCCGGCGATGCCGTCGTCGTCGGGTTGTCGGGCGTAGTCGAGGCGGCCGAAGAAGAGCGGCGTGTCGGGGATGTCCTTGAGTGCTTCGGCCCGGTGGTACAGCTCCGCCTTGAGGTACTCCTCGGAGACCGGGTCGCCGCCCATCGCGCGCAGTGACAGCACGTCCTCGCGCATGAGGTGGAGGAACTCGCGTGAGCGCCGCAGTTCGTCGCGTTCTTCGGTCAGGACGGGGTCGCCGCCGGACCGTTCGGCATGATGATTTTCTTGTGCTCGTGACGCAGCCACAAGGTCGGGAACTTACCAGGTGGTCACGGAGAAGTCACGCGGTTTTTTCCTCGGGCCAGGCGACGAGACCGCGCGCGGTGAGGAAGGTGTCGAAGACGAGCTCGGAGGCACCGGTCAGGGCGCCGAGGTCGCCCAGGGTGGACGGCAGCAGCGCGGGCGGCTCCGGCCGGCGGAACCGCATCAGCGTCGCCAGGTAGCCGGCCTGGACCGCGTCCGGCGCGGCCTCGTACACCTCCGCCGCCAGCCCGGATAGCCCGACGGCCTCCGGATCCTGGGCGTTGACCAGCGCGCCGATGCCCCGGCCGAGGGCCTCGGCCGCGTGCACCAGAGCCCGGCCGCAGCCGGGGTCGGTGGCGGCCGCCGCGATGATGTGCTCGGCGCGGACCATCCGGTCGCCCTCCTCCGGCTGGCCGACCGCGCGGAGCAGCCCGCGAGCGCCGGCGTCGAGCTCCCAGCAGCCCGTCGAACCGCACCGGCACGGCTCGCTGCCGCCGGTCAGCGGCATGTGCCCGAACTCCCCGGCCGAGCCGTGCGCGCCGGTCACCGGCTGCCCCCCGGCCAGCAGCACTCCGCCGATGCCGGTCGCGACGTGCAGGTGCAAGGCGACCGAGACGCCGCGGAGCACGCCGCGGCGGGCCTCGGCCAGGCCGGCCAGCGTCGCGTCGTTGCCGGCCAGTACCGGCCCCAGGTAGCCCCTGTCCGCGCCGCCCAGGATGTCGGCCACGTCCACGTCCTGCCAGTCCGGCAGGGTCGGCTGCACCATCTGGCCCGCGCTCACCGGCGAGGGGACGGCCACCCCGATGCCGACCACGCGGTCGCCGTACTCGTGGCGGCGGATCTTCAGCCGGGCCGCGACGTCGGCCAGCATGCCGGTGCCCGAGACGGCCTCGCGCTCCTGGCGATCCAGTACGGTGCTCCGCCCGGTCAGCTCGAAGACGGCCACGGTGAACGAGTCGTCCCGCAGGTCGACGGCCAGCGCGACGGGTCCGCGCGGATGCGCCGAGGGCACGCCGGTCGGACGGCCCCTGGTGCGCGGCACCTTGAGCCCGGCCGGGGCGTCGGCCGGGCTGCTCAGCTCCTCGATGAGCTGACGTCCGGCCAGGTCCCTGACCAGCACGGTGGCGGTTCCCCTGGCCAGGCCGAGCTGCCTGGTGAGCTGGGCCCGGGTGACCTGTCCGCCGCCGTCGTGGACCGCGCGCAGCAGCCGCGCGAGATTGTGCGCGCGCAACTCGGCACTAGTGGTCGCCGCGCCCTCGTCCTTCCGCACACTCCGATCGTGCCACGCCTGGTCCCCGTCCGAACGCGCGGTGTTGCCTATCAGGGCTACCAGTCCCAGTGGAAGCCGACGACGGTCGTCTCGGCCAGCCGCAGGTACCGGTGGACGGCGAACTGGCTGTCGAGGGCGACGCTTTCCCGCTCGATGATGGGACCGTCCATCCCGTCCCACACCGCCCACACGACGTTGCCGGGCAGCTTGCCGGGATGAAACTCGACCCGGATATCCAGGTTCTCCACGAACGTCTGGACGATGCGGCGGAACTCAGGCGGGGGCGGCGACGGGTAGTGCAGGCTGGCCGAGTACTCCAGGGTGGCCGTCTCCCCGGCCGCCAGCGGCTTGGCCAGGAGCATGTCCACGACGAATAGTTCGGCCGTGGGCTGGTACACATCCCCGGCCAGGCCGCTGAATCCCTGCCCGACCTCGATGGTCAGGGCGCTGGTGTCAGCCCGGTAGGGCAGCCGGTCCACCCCGTCGACGACCGCTTCGATGACGTGGATGACGCGGTGCCGTTGCGGCAGCCCGTCCGCGCCGAGATAGTGATGATCGTGCAGGGCCAGCGTCTTGACCTGCGGAGGACCCAGTGCGCTCGCCTGGTCCTCGCGGATCGCCCGCGGGCCGGAGAGCACGCGCACGTGGGCCGAGCCCTCCCAGAGCTTCAGCAGCCGTTCCCGCTCGAACGCATCGAACCCGAATGCGTCCGTGAACAAGGTCAGCGTGGCCTTGCTGAGCAGCTTGCCGGACAGCGCCCGCGAGGCGGTGTCCTTGAGCTGCCTGGGCAGGACGTCGACGTCGCCCTCACCCCTCGGGTGTTCCCACAGGTAGTGCGCGAGCACTTCGGCCACCGCGAGCTGGTTCACCTGCCCGAGCCTGCTGCGCTCGGCGTACTGTTCCCATCTGCGCCGGTACCGGCCGGGACGCAGGAGCAGCTCGCGCAGGTATGCCGCGGCCGCCGGCACGCCGTTCGGCGTGGCCGAGTCTGAAGGCTTGAGCGGAACCACGGTCTCCCCAGTGGTGGCGGCGCTATCGTGGCGCTGAGAACTAAGCGCGACATATGCCAGCTATGGTATGCCTGTTCTCGCGGAGGGCGAGATCAGCATGGTGGACAAATTGGTTACGGGCGCCGGGCGGATGAGGGGACGTCTGTCCTCGGAAGGGCCGCCATGACAACGCGAGACGGCGTGCAGGATTCGTGGGGCGGGCCTGCCGGACGGCAGCCGCATGACAAGGCATACTTCCTCAACCTGCTCGGCGACAGCCATACCGGCCTGGGCCGCCACGAGGCGGCTATCGAGGCGTACCGGCAGGCGGCGGAGGCATTCAAGGCCCAGGGAGCCCACTGCTCGCACGCCTTGTGCCTGTGGAAGGTAGCGGAAAGCCATCTGTCCCTGGGCGAGCCCTGGCACGCCCTCGGTTACCTTGAGGCCAGCCTTCCGCTGCTGCACGAGCTGGGACTGACCCGGCACGAGGCACTCGCGCGCGAGCGGCTCGCACAGTGCCAAACCGAGCTGGCCGGAGCGCTGTTACTCACCGAAGGTGAGCGATCCGAAACAGTGTCGCCGGATAACCGCGACAAGGGTAGATTCTTGTTATGCCCGGGACCGACGGACAGCCGCGCTGGCTGAGCGCTGACGAGCAGCAGGCGTGGCGCGCGACCGTCCACCTGTCCCAGCTGCTCATGCGCCAGCTCGACCGCGACCTGAACGCGCACGGCCTGAGCGGGCACGACTACGAGATCCTGGTCGAGCTGTCCGAGGCACCGGACCACCGGCTGCGGATGACCGAGCTGGCCGACGCCACCAGCCAGTCGCGGAGCCGGCTATCCCACCAGATCTCGCGAATGGAGAACCGCGGCCTGGTCCGGCGGGACAACTGCGAGGGCGACAAGCGGGGCACGTTCGCCGTGCTGACCGCCGACGGCATGTCCGCCATCGAGCAAGTCGCGCCCGATCACGTAGAGAACGTGCGGCGGCACTTCATCGACCGGCTGTCGCCGCGCCAGCTCGAGGAGATCAAGGACGCCTTCGCCCCGATCGTCGAGTACCTCCGCAAGATCCGCGACCGCGACTAGGCGCCAATCGCAAACGCTGGCCGCTCCCAGCCGCCTCCCCCGTCGCAGCAGTACCATCGGCCTGGGCGGCCCGAACCACGACAAAATGACGTCGTCGTGGCCAACATCCAATGCGGCTCAGCTTGGCATCGCGAAACGGCGCACGGGGCGCAGGAAGCGCTTCAATCCCTCTGGCACCGCCCGCTTTCGGAGTCTTACTACATGGATGCCGCTACCATGTCGCTGGAACTGCATGAGCGAGGCAACCATGCAGTAAGAATGCGGCGGACCGGGCAGCGAGCCGACTATCACAGGGCTCGGAAGCATACCAGCAGGCGCGCGGGCACCAAGAGTAACACCAACTAACGCGCCAGCCCCGCCCCGCCCCGCGTGAGCCGTGATGCCAGGGCGGACAGCCCCGCCCGTTCGGCTGAAAGGACCGCCACCCCAGCCTGGGCCGCCCGTTTCGGCCAGTCCGGCCACCAGCCACGATCTAGCGAGACACGCCTTAGAACAGCACGCTCATCAGCTGGCCGGCCTCGGCGAACCCCACCCGGCGGTAGGCCGCGCGGGCCGGGGTGTTGAAGTCGTTGACGTACAGCGAGACCAGCGGGGCGATCGAGCGGGCCGCCTCGACGACGACCGCGGCCATGCCCGGCGCGGCCAGGCCCTGGCCACGGGACCGCGGTCGCACCCAGACTCCCTGCACCTGGCACACCTGCGGCGTGACCGCGCCGATCTCCGCCTTGAAGATGACCTCGCCGCCCTCGATCCTGGCGAAGGCCCGGCCGCCGCGGATGAGCTGCTCCAGCCGGGCCCGGTAGGAGGCGCCGCCGTCGCCGATGGTCGGCGAGACGCCGACCTCCTCGGTGAACATGGCCACGCAGGCCGGCCACAGGATGTCGATCTCGTCCGGCCTGACCCGCCGGACCAGCGGGTCCGGCGGCACCAGCGGCGGCCCCGCGGTGACCATGACCGGCTGCACCGGGCGGATCTCCCGGGCCGGTCCCCAGTGCGGCCGCAGCAGCCCCCACAAGGACTGGACCGCGGACGCCGACCCGACCACGGACGAGCACCGTCGTCCCTGGCGCAGCGCGCGGTCCGCGAAGGCCACGACGGCGTCCGGGCTGGCGGCGACGGGGACGAGGTTGGCGCCGGAGTAGCAGAGCGATTCCAGCCGCCCGCTGGGCGCGTGGCCCCACATCTGCGCGCCGAGCCGTCCAGGCTCGAGGCCGAGAGAGCGGACCCGGGAACTGACGAAGACGTTCGTCACCGGATCCCGATCGCAGATGGCAAGCACGGCCCCGCGATCCCGCTCGTCGAGCAGCCGAACCGAGGCGGACCACGGCGGCTTCACCCGCAACATAGCTTCAGCCTACAGTGTTGGCCCGGGGGGACGGTGTTTCCCCGGGGGGACGATCCCCCCAGACCCCCCTGGTCATGGGGGGCTTCCCGCCCCCCCATACCCCCTGGGCCCCCCTTCGGGGGGCTTCCCGCTGTCTAGGGGGTCGGGGCGGGGACGGCGGGGCAGGTGGCGTTCACCTGCCCCGGCGCCGTGGGCAGCGCCCCGGTGGCGAGGTAGGCGTTCAGGTAGCCCTGCACGCAGGAGTTCGAGGGCTGCTCCATGGACTGCCCGTGGTTGCCGCCGCCCTGGACCACGACCATCCGCGCGGACGGCAGCAGCTTGTGCGCGTCCTGGGCGCCCGCATACGGGGTCGCCGGGTCGAGCGTGCCCTGCAGCATCAGGATGCCCGGCAGCCCGGTGCCCTTGATCTGCAACGGCTTGGCCGGCCCCTTAACCGGCCAGAACGCGCACGCGGCGTTGAACCAGGCGTTGTCCCAGGCCTGGAACGGGGCCTTGGCGTAGATCCGTTCGGTGTCGGAGGTCCAGAAGGACCAGTTTCGCGGCCAGCCGACGTCGGAGCACTGCACCGCGTTGTAGACGGCGAACTCGTTCTCGCCCTGCTTGCCGTACCCCTGGTACTGGCTCACCAGCTCGCCGGCCTGCCCGTCGTTCAGGTAGGACGACAGCGCCTGCGCGAACCCGGGCCAGAGCTCGTCGAGGTAGCCGCCCTGCAGGAAGGTGTCGTCGAACTCGTCGGCCCCGATGGTCCCGTTGACCGGGTGCGCCCGCAGCTGGTTGCGGGCCCGGTACCAGGCCGACTGCACCTGCGCGGCGGTGCTGCCGAGATGGTACGTGCTGTCGTATTTCGCCACCCAGGCGAAGAATGCTTCCATGCGGCCCTGGAAGGCGTAATCCTGGTCGACATTATCGGCGTACCAGACCCCGGTGGGGTCGACGACGCTATCCAGCACCATCCGGCGGACCCGGTCCGGGAAAAGAGTCGCGTAAACCTGGCCGAGATAGGTGCCGTAGGAGAAGGCGTAATAGTTGATTTTCGACACGCCGAACGCCGCGCGGATGGCGTCCATGTCGCGGGCCGTGTCCTGGGTCGTCATATGGGGCAGCAGCCAGCCGAACCTTTTGCCGCAATCGGCGGCGTAGCCTTTCGCCCGGTTGATGAGTACCTGCTCGGCGGCGTGACTGGCCGGGATGTAGTTCGGCCGCGGGCCGTCGAAGAAGCTCCGATCGCAGCTCAGCGCGGGTACCGACGACCCGACGCCGCGCGGGTCGAAGCCGACGATGTCGTACTGGGCGGCCACGTCCGGGCTGAGGCCCTGGGCCACCTCGGCCGCGAGCGGCAGCCCGGAGCCGCCGGGGCCGCCCGGGTTGACCAGCAAGACCCCCTGCTGCTGGCTCTTTGGCGCGGTGGCCGGGACCATGTCGAGGGCCAGGCTGATGTGCCGGCCGCCGGGGTTGGCGTAGTCGACGGGGACGCTCAGCGTGGTGCACTCCGGCACGCCCTGCTGGGCCGCCTGGCCCGTGCAGGCCTGCCAGTGCAGCGTGCTATGTCCGGGGACGACCGGCCCGGTCGCCGACGCCGCGCCGCCGGCCCCGGTGTTCCCCGGACCCGTGCTCCCGGCGGCCGGCGGGGCGGCCGGGCCGGAGGACGAGCCGCTCGCGGAACAGGCGCCGACCCCCAGGAGCGCCGCCAGGGTGATCGCCGTGGCGGAAACCCAGCCCGTTCGGCCCCTTTGGCGGCCTGCGGCGCGGCGGACGGCCACGGGTGAGATCGACATGTCCCCCATCATGCCCGACTGGAGCCGATGCCCTGGGAATCGTGAGCGGTCAGGAAGCGGCGCGGTGCCGTTCCTCGAGCGCCTTGCGGTACTCGGCCACCACGATGTTCGTCAGCTCCTCGACCGAGGTGTCCTTGCTGTACTTGTCGAAGGTGATCTTGCCGCCTTGCAGCAGGTTCACCCGGTCGCACACGGGGAACACCTGGCCGTAGTTGTGCGCGATGATGATGATCGAGATGCCCTGCTCCTTGAGATCGCGCACCAGGTCGAGGATGGCCGCGCCTTCCTTGACGCCCATGGCCGCCAGCGGCTCGTCGAGCAGCAGGACCTTGGCCTCGGAGAACACCGAGCGGGCCACCGCGATGGCCTGGCGCTGGCCGCCGGACAAGCTGGCCACCTCGAGGTCCACCGATTTCAGGGTGCTGATCCCCATGGAGTCCAGCTGCTCCTTGGCCCGTTTCCGCATCGCCCTGTTGCGCAGCAGCGGCCAGCGCACCAGCTCGCGGTTGAGGAACATGTTCTGGTACACGGTGAGCTGGTTGACCAGCGCGAGGTCCTGGTACACGATGTCGATGCCGGCCGCGCGGGCCTGCTTCACCGAGGTGAAGTGCACCTCCTCGCCGTTGAGCAGGATCCGCCCGGTGGTCGGCGGCTGGAAGCCGCAGATGATCTTGAGCAGGGTGGACTTGCCCGCGCCGTTGTCGCCGATCAGCCCGAGCACCTCGCCGCGCCCCAGGTGCAGGTTCACGTCGACCAGCGCCGTCACCGCGCCGTAGCGCTTGGAGATGTGCTCCACCCGCAAGATGTCGTCGTGCGGCCCGGACGTCTCGTCGCTCACCGCGCCGCCTTCCGCGCCGGCTCCGTCAACGGTCATTTTCCGCCTCCGCCCAGTCGGCCGGCGCTTCGCAGCCGGGTGAGATAGGTGTTCGCGATCATCGCGAGAAGAATCGCCGCGCCCAGGATGATCTGGAACTTGTTCGAGCTGATGCCGCGCAGGTTGAAACCGTCCTGCAAGATGGCGAGCACGAGCACGCCGAGCCAGAGCCCGATCATCGTGCCGGAGCCGCCCAGCATGGCCGTGCCGCCGATGACCACGCCGGCCAGGGCGACGAGGACCACCGCGAGCTGGCCGGCGCTCGGGTCGATGATGTTGTTCTTGAAGGCCTCCAGGATCCCGGCCAGCGCGCCGAACCCGGCGCACATCATGAAGTTGCCGATCTTGATCTGGTTGACCCTGATGCCGGCTTCCCTGGCGCCGAGCAGGTTACCGCCGACCGAGATCGTGTACAGGCCCCAGCGAGTCCGGGTCAGGATCACCTGGAAGATCAGGACGAGGACGGTAGCCCAGATGAACTCCGACCACGCCTCGCCACCGAACCAGCGACCCAGGCCGAGCGACTCCTCGGGCAGGTTGATCTGCTGGGCGGAGGAAATCGTCAGCGCATAGCCGAAGATGATGTAGCCGGTACCGAGCGTGGTGATCAGCGACGGGACGCCGAAGATGGTGGTGACGACGCCGTTGACCCCCCCGATGACGACGGCCAGGATCAGGATCGTGATCACGATGGCGAGGAAGGTGGGGATGCCGGAGACGACGAAGAAGTGCATGACGTACGGCGACAGCATCCAGGTGAACCCGACCGACAGGTCGATCTCGCCGCAGACCATCAGCAGCACCAGGCCGATGCCGATGATCACGTACGGGGACATGTACTGGGCGATGTTGACGAAGCTGCCGTGGCTGACGAAGGCGGTGGTCGTCGCCGCGAAGTAGATGAACAGCACCACGGCGATGGCCAGGACGCTGGCCTCGCGCTGCTTCAGGAACATCGTGGTGACGCGGCTGAGGACGCTCGGGCCGCCGTTCCGCGCGGGTGGGGCGCCGGCGACCTCCGGGCTGCGTTCGGCAGTTTCACTCACGTCGCTCATCCCAATCGTGCCCTTCGCCCATGCCTGTGTTCCGGGTCATACCCAGGCGCGCCGCGGCGATTCACTGTGGCTCGCCGCCACCGTGAACCGCCGCGGGCCTGTTATTTCCAGCGTGCCACAACCGGTCAGACGGCGATCGGGCCGGTGTGCTTGATGTACTTCTGCTCCTTCGTCGAGCCTTCGAACCGGCTGGGCGTCGCGGTGTATGCATCCACGTTGCCCTTAACCACGAACTTCAGGCCGGTGTCCGTGGTCGGCGGCGACACCAGGCCGCCGGAGAGCTGGAAGAGGTAGAGGTAGAGGGTGGGCAGGAAGCCCTGCAGGTACGGCGACTGGTCGATGGTGAAGCTGATCTGGCCGGCCTTGACGGCGGTCAGGGTCTGCGGCTCCAGGTCGAAGCCGCCGGCTTGCACCTTGCCGACCAGGTTGTTCTTCTGCAGCGAGGTGCCGAGCAGGGCGGTGCTGCCGCCGTCGACGGCGAAGATGCCCTGGATCTTGGACCCGTTCGCCTGGAGGAACTGCGGGATGCTCTGGGCTTCCTGCGTCGCCGAGGCGCCCGAGTCGAAGCCCTTGTTGCCGAACATGACCTTCATGCCCGCCGCTTCCAGGGCCTGCGTCGCGCCGTCCATGCGCGGCTGGATGTTCAGCGAGCCGGGCTGGGCGATGACGCCGACGGCCGTGTCGCCCTTCTTCATCAGCGAGGCGAGCCGCTTGCCCACCTCCTGACCCGAGATGAGCAGTTCCTGGCCGATGTAGGCCAGGCCGTTGGTGGGGTTGTCGCTGGCACCGTTCGCGTTGTAGGTGACCACGGGGATGCCCGCCTGCAGCGCGCTGTTGATGGGCGCGGTGAACGCCGTGGCCGAGACCACGGTCGTCGCGATGCCGGGAGAATTGGCCGTGATCGCGGCCTGGATGGCCGACAGCATGGTGGAGTTCGTCGGCTGGGTGGACAGGGCACCCGTCCAGGCCGGCGTCGGGAGTCCGAGCAGCGCGGCGGCGTCGGCCATGCCGTACTGGGTCGGGGTGAAGAACGAGTTGTCCGTGACGTGGTTCACGAACGTGAACTTCCACTTGGGCGTGGACGGGAAGTTGCCCGCCGCGGCGGCCGCGGTCCCGGCCGGGGCGGCGCTGCTGGAGCTCGATGAACTGCACGCCGCGATGAGCGCCGAGGCGGCCGCCGTCGCGCTGAACAGGCCGGCCCCTTCGAGCAGCCGACGGCGCGACGGCCCGTCCTTCATGTTCAGGGTCTCAATCGCTTCGTCGACTACCGGGTCGATCTTTTTCCTCATCTAAGGACCTCCATGGAATTTTCCCTGGGACGGGATACTCTCCCGAGCCAAGCCCGCAGCGTGCGCGGCGAGTCCCGTCGACTTCGTCGCGAGAGAGATAACGCGAAGAAACTCTTTCCGTATGTATGCTCTGGCGGATCGCCCAGCGTGACTGCGCCGTAGCCGTTATGCGACCAGCATTCGGCGCGAACTGGCGAACCGCCGCTGACGTTAAGTCTGGCCATGATCACCTGTCAAGGCACCACGCAACCGGAAAATCGAACGAGCACGTTTCGATATCGGCCGCGGCATCGGCCTTGGCATCGGCCTCGGCACGAGCCCGTACGTGCCCGGACGTGCCCGCCGTGTAAACGGGCAATCGCCGCCGTGATCCTGGATTTTTGCCGCCTCCCCCCTCGCGCCACAGCCGGACCGGCTGTACGGATCATTTCCATGGCCCTGCGAGATCATGCCTCACTGGTAACTCATCGCAACCATAACCTCGCCAGCACCACAGTAGTCAATTCATCACGGAGAAGAACATGTGCGACGATGTTAGCGCTAACAAGTCACTATATGGCAACGAACGCGAAACACCCTCGATACGCTCCGGGCTTGTTCGGGCGGTTGGCGACTCACCGTAATCAGTGGGGGGCTACTGGCTGTGAGAAAAGGTTTGCCGCGAATTAGGGGGTTGCGCTCGGTTTGTGCGCGGTTGGGCCCGGACGCAGTGAAACCGGAGATCCACTGAGTCGGGGGCGGGGGCGGACGAGATGGGGTAGCGCGTACGGGATGATGTGGGAGAAAGGTGGGTTTTGGGGGCCGGCCGTGATATAAGGCGGGTGAGACGGTGGCGCGGCCCGCGATGGCCGTGATGCGACAGGAGCATGCGAAGACGCATGCGATAGGAGCATGCGACAGGAGCAATAGCCGGGGCCTGGCGGGACGGTACAGACGGGGGTGGCCTGATGGTGAGTGCCTCGAGTCACGGGCCGGCTATCCCGGGCGGCCCGCGCCGACGGCTGGCGGAAATCACGGCGGTACGGAAATCACAGCTGTTCCGACACGCGCGCCCGGAACCGAACACGGTCCGCAAACGTCTCACTTGGTACGGATGACGCAACCCGGAGGCGACCGCCCGCCCCCGGCGCCATCCGGCGTGAAGGAGGGGAAGCACCTAATGCTTGCCAGACATCGCCAATCGCTCATCCTGCAGGCCGTCAGGAGCGATGGCAGCGCACGTGTCAGTGACCTCACCCAGCGGCTCGGCGTCTCGGATATGACCATCCGCCGCGATCTCGAGGTCCTCGCCCGGGATGGCCTGGTCGAGAAGGTACACGGCGGCGCGGTCCTGCCGGGGTCGCCCGCCAGCCATGAGCCGGGCTTCGAAGCGAAGCTGGTACTCGAGCGGCCGGAGAAGACCGCGATCGCCCGCGCCGCCGCGAGCATCGTCACGGCCGGCACAGCCATCGCGATCGGTTCAGGGACGACCACGTTCGCACTGGCCCAGTGCCTGCTCGACGTGCCCGGGCTCACCATCGTCACTAACTCGCTGCGGGTTTCCAACCTGTTCAGCGGGACCCGCGGCCTCGACGGCACGGCCGACTCGGTCGTGCTGACCGGCGGCGTCCGGACCCCCTCGGACGCCCTAGTCGGCCCGGTGGCTGACCTGACTATCAGATCGCTCCACTTCGACGTGCTCTTCCTCGGCTGCTACGGCTTCGACGTCAACGCCGGCCTGACCACGCCGAACCTGGCCGAAGCCGAGACCAACCGGGCCCTGATCCGGGTCGCCCGCCGGGTCGTCGTGCTGGCCGACCACACCAAGTGGGGCCTGGTCGGGCTGAGCTCGTTCGCCCGGCTGAGCGAGGTAGACGTGCTCATCACCGATGACATGCTGCCCGCCGACGCCAGGAACCAGGTCGAGGAGCACGCCGGGCAGGTCATCTACGCCAACGGCGTGGTGGCCAGCCAGGTGTCGAGACAGTCGGCCTGAGGTATTCCCCGAAGGGGCCGGGGCGATCAGTAGGTCGTGACGACCGGCTGGCCCTCGGCCCCCTCGCCGGACAGGGCGCCCTGCTCGGCGAGGCGCATGGCCTCCTCGATCAGCGTCTCCACGATCTGGGACTCGGGCACGGTGGCGATGACCTTGCCGCGCACGAAGATCTGGCCCTTGCCGTTGCCCGAGGCGACGCCGAGGTCGGCCTCGCGGGCCTCGCCCGGGCCGTTGACCACGCAGCCCATGACCGCGACCCGCAGCGGCACTTCCATGCCCTCCAGGCCGGCGGTCACCTCCTCGGCCAGCTTGTACACGTCGACCTGAGCCCGGCCGCAGGACGGGCAGGAGACGATCTCGAGCCCGCGCTGGCGCATGCCGAGCGATTCCAGGATCGAGATGCCGACCTTGACCTCTTCCACCGGGGGCGCGGACAGCGAAACCCGGATCGTGTCGCCGATGCCCTCAGCCAGCAGGGCGCCGAACGCGACCGCGGACTTGACCGTGCCCTGGAACGCGGGGCCGGCCTCGGTCACGCCGAGGTGCAGCGGGTAGTCGCACTGCCGGGCGAGCTGCCGGTAGGCGTTGATCATCACCACCGGGTCGTGGTGCTTCACCGAGATCTTGATGTCGCGGAAGCCGTGCTCCTCGAACAGGGAGCACTCCCACAGGGCCGACTCGACCAGCGCCTCCGGGGTGGCCTTGCCGTACTTGGCCAGCAGTCGCTTGTCCAGGGAGCCCGCGTTGACGCCGATCCTGATCGGGATCCCGGCGTCGCCGGCCGCGCGGGCGATCTCGGCCACCTTGTCGTCGAACTGCTTGATGTTGCCCGGATTCACCCGGACCGCGGCGCAGCCCGCGTCGATCGCGGCGAACACGTACTTCGGCTGGAAGTGGATGTCGGCGATGACCGGGATCTGCGACTTCTTCGCGATGGCGGGCAGCGCCTCGGCGTCGTCCTGGGACGGCACCGCGACCCGGACGATCTGGCAGCCGGAGGCGGTCAACTCGGCGATCTGCTGCAGCGTCGCGTTCACGTTGGCGGTGAGGGTCGTGGTCATCGACTGCACCGAGACCGGCGCTCCCCCGCCGACGGGCACCGAACCCACCATGATCTGGCGTGACTGCCTGCGCTCGGCGAGCGGCGCCGGCGGCACAGGCGGCATACCCAGTTCGATACTCATGGCCCCCAACCGTTTCTGTAGGCAGACCCCGGATCTTCCACCCCGTCATTGAACCATCACCGCGCGGCCGGCCGGGGCACGACGCTGACGGGCGCGTCGGGGTTCACCCCCGTTGTTAACCTGCGATATTCACCGGGTTCACGATATCGGCCAGGATCAGGGCGACGCCGAAGAACATCAGGACCGCGAAGATGCTGAAGCTGACCGGCAGCAGCTTCGCCATGTCCACCAGGCCGGGGTCGGGCCGCCCGCGCAGCCGGGCGTACCAGGCCCGGATCCGCTCCCAGATGATCGCCGCGACGTGCCCGCCGTCCAGCGGCAGCAGCGGGAGCATGTTGAAGAGGCCGACGAAGATGTTCAGCGAGGCGATCAGCAGCAGCACGAAGCTGACCTTGTACTGCCAGCCGACGTTGGCCGCGACCGCGGCGCCGGTGGCTTCGGCCGCGCCGACCACGCTGCTCACCTGCCCGGCCGCGGTACTGCCGCGGTCCTTGCTGAACAGCTTGGGCAGCGCGCCCGGCAGGGCGCCAACCGCCTTGACCGAGCCGACTACGACCTGCCCGAACGCCGATCCGGCGTACTGGACGGCGCGGACCGGGTTGGCCGTCTGGAACACGATGGTCGGCGCGATGCCCAGGTAGGCGCCGTTGCGGCCGCTGACCGCGGCCAGCGTGGCGTGCAGGTTCAGGGTCTTGGAGTCCCGCTTCACCGTGATGGTCACCTGCGAGCCGGCCGGGGCCTTGCGGATGTCGTTGCCGAGCTGGGTCCAGTTGCTCACCGGCGCGCCGTTGAACGCCGTGACCTGGTCGCCGACGCGCAGCCCGGCCAGCTTGGCCGGGGACGCCGGGTCCGACGCAGCGCAGGTGCCCTTGTTCAGCTCGGTGGTGTTCGCCGCCACGCACTTGCTGATCGTGCCCAGCTGGGTGGTGTTGTCGTTCTCGATGCCGATGCCGAGCGCCACGCCGAAGATCAGCACGAAGGCGAGCACGAAGTGCATGAACGAACCCGCGCAGAGCACCACGATCCGCTGCCAGGCCGGATGGCTGCGGAACGCCCTCGGCTCGTCCGCCGGGTCGTCCACGTCGTCGAGCGAGTGCATTCCGATGATCTTGACGAAGCCGCCCAACGGCAGCGCCTTGATGCCGTACTCGGTCTCACCCCGCCGGGTGGACCACAGCGTCGGGCCGAAGCCGACGAAGTAGCGGGTGACCTTCATGCCGAACTTCTTGGCCGTCACGAAGTGGCCGGTCTCGTGCAGCATGACCGAGAAGAGCAAGGCGACGAGGAAGATGACCCAGCCGATCAGGTCCATCCGGCCATCCTCCCCAGGCTGTAGAGCCTGTCGTTAGGCGTTAAGTTCACGCGCCCGCCTCCGGGCCCAGTCGTCAACCGCGAGCACGTCCGCCACGGTGGTGACGGCCGTGCGCGCGGCGTCATGCTCAGAGACTATCTGGGCCACGGTGTCAACAATCCGGGTAAAGCTGATGCTTCCCGCCTGGAAGGCCGCCACGCACGCCTCGTTCGCCGCGTTGTACACCGCGGGCGCGGTGCCGCCGGCCGCGGCGGCCTGCCGGGCCAGCGCGACCGCGGGGAAGGCCGCGTCGTCGAGCGGCTCGAAGGTCCAGCTGGCCGCCGTGGACCAGTCCAGGCCCGGCGCGGCCCCGGGCACCCGGTCGGGCCAGGCCATGCCGAGCGAGATCGGCAGCCGCATGTCCGGCGGGGACGCCTGGATGATCGTCGCGCCGTCGGAGAACTCCACCATCGAGTGCACGATCGACTGCGGGTGCACCACCACGTCGATCCGGTCCAGGCCGAAGCCGAACAGCAGGTGGGCTTCGATCACCTCGAGACCCTTGTTCACCAGCGTGGCCGAGTTGATCGTGACCAGCGGCCCCATGTTCCAGGTGGGGTGGGCGAGCGCCTGCTCCGGCGTGACATCCTCCAGTTCCTCCCGGCTCCAGCCGCGGAACGGGCCGCCGCTCGCGGTGAGCACCAGGCGGAGCACCTCGGACTCGCGCCCGGCGCGCAGGCACTGCGCGATCGTCGAGTGCTCGGAGTCGACCGGGACGATCTGCCCCGGCTTGGCCCGGCTGGTGACGAGCGGGCCCCCGACGATCAGCGACTCCTTGTTGGCCAGGGCGAGCACCCGGCCGGCGTCCAGCGCGGCCAGCGTGGCCGCCAGCCCGGCGGCGCCGGTCACCCCGTTGAGCACCACGTCGCACGGCCACGCCGCCAGTTCGCTGACCGCGTCCGGGCCGGACAGCACCTGGGGCGGCGGGGAGGCGAGAGCCCCGCCCGTTCGGGAGATTGATTCACGGACCCCGGCCGCGGCGGACGGGCTGGCCACGGCGACCGCGGCCGGCGCGAACTCGGCCGCCTGCCGGGCCAGCAGGTCCGGCTGGCCGCCGCCCGCGGCCAGCGCCACCACCCGGAACCGGTCCGGATTGCGCCGGACAATGTCGAGCGCCTGGGTGCCGATCGAGCCGGTCGAGCCGAGGATCACGATCTCACGAGGCTGGGATTTCACCGGACCATTGTCCTTCACCTGGCGGCATGGACACGCCGCCGCCCTGACATAAGCGTCGGAGCGGCGGCGTGACCGTGGTTCTGCTACAGATGCCGGGCCAGCACCCCTGCCGCGGCGATGATGCCCTTGCAGGCGGCCGTCTGGCCGGCCGCGCCGATGACCGGGTGGTCGCCGAAGGCGGCCGTCTCGAGCTCGCCCTTGACCCGCAGGGCGAGCGAGTCACGGAGCTTGTCGAGCCCGGTCAGGGCGGCGCTGACCGTCCGGTACTCGGTGTCACCCGTGGTGTTCGACTCGACGGCGGCCGTCGAGGCCTGCAGGGTGAAGTGGCCGAACTGGCCGACGCTGGAGTTGAGCTGCTTGTAGCAGGCCCCCAGGCTGGCCACGCCCGGCGCGCGGAGCGCGTGGTTCGGGTGGGACAGAATCTCGCTGATGACCCGGCCGTCGTGCTCGTAGTCGTCCTTCAGCCCGGTCAGGTAGATCAGGGTCGGCCGGATGTCGGTTTCGTCGACCCAGGTGCCGGTGGTACCGCTGTCGGCCACGACGACCTGCCCGCTGTTCGGCCCGGCCGAGTTCGGGCCGTTGGCCGCCGAGGTGCCGTCCAGGCCCAGGTGCCTGACGCCGGGGCCGGCAAAGGCCGTGTAGTTCGTGTTGATCTCGGCGGCGTAGTCACCGTGGTTGTAGGCGAACGCCGGGTTGACCGACACGCACGGCGTGCTGCAGTTGGCCGCGCCGGGGGTCAGGAAGTAGTCCGGCCTGGCGAACATCGCGAACGTCGGCGTCCTGGCCGGGTCGGCGTTGACCATGTGCAGGATCGCCATCTCGGCCGGGTCGGCCAGGTAGTTCGCGATCTTCTGGGTGGTGCCCGTGTAGGGGTTGGCCGCGGTCAGCCCGCCCACGTCCCGTTCCAGCGTGCGCACCTGCGGGACGTTCGGGCCTGGCTTGCCGGTGACGTAGAACTCGGGCGCGCTGTCCGACTCCAGGCTGAACGGGGTGGTGTCGTTCTTCTGGGTGGCGAGCAGGCCGGTGACGTTGGTGGCCAGTTCGCCGAACGTGCCGGCCGGGTAGGAGCACGGCGTGGTCACGCCGTCGCAGTTGGCCGGGGTCGGCTGGATGGCGCGGCCCACGTTGGCGCCGGCCACGTGGTCGCCCTCGTCCGAGCTGAGCTCGAACAGCGTGTTGGCCGGGGTGATGCCGTCGGCGGCCAGCCGCTTGAAGAACGTGCCGAACGCGGCGTTGTAGTACTGCGCCTGGGCGATGTAGCACGGCGTGCCCGGGCCGAGCGCGGCCGGCGCGCCGTTGCACGCGGACAGGCCCGGGATGTTCTCGTTGCCGTGGATGTCGGCGATGTAGCCGTTCACCACGGGCACGCCGGATTCCAGCATGTCCGCCATGTAAGCCAGGCTCTGCGACGCGTTGATCGGGCCGAACCCGGGGAAGCCGGGGTGATCGGTGAGGAACGCGCCGTTGATCTGATTGCCGTTCTCGTCGGTCAGGTTCCCGGCGGCGTTGGTGACCGGGACGCCGTGGCTGGACAGGTTCGGCGTGCCCGCGCCGAGCTGCGACGCCACATACCGGTGGCCGAACAGCGCCTGGAACCCGTTATACCCGCCCGGCTCGTCAGGCAGCAGGTCGGACACCGCGGTCGCCGACGGGTCGGTCTGCCCGAACTTCACGCCCTTGGCGTCGGCGCAGAACGCGTTGCCCTGGGCGCAGTGCACGCCGACGCCGACGTAGTCCGCGACCTCGGCGTCCTTGAACCGGTCCGTATCGGCGTTCAGCTGCTGGTCTTCCGGCGACCCGGTGCCGAACACCTTGGGGATGTCGACGGCGGTGTTCTCCAGCTCCTGGTTGGCCGTGGCCACCTCGCCGACGTCGCAGCCGGCCCGGGTGTACGGCGCCCAAGGCGCCGGGGTGACGGTATCCGGCGCCACCGGATGCGCCGCGGTGGCCGGCGGAACCGGCGAGTAGACCATGCTCGGGTTGGTGTCGTGGCCCGCGCTCGGCGGGCTCTTGGTGTCGAAGACCGGGTCGGTCCAGTAGGCGAACGAACCCGCCGGGTCGGTGTCCTTGACCGCGTTGTCGTTGTAGGCCTGGTAGCTGTTGGAGATCGGCATGCCGTGCCGGTCGCCGTACAGGCCGGTGAGCGTGGTCAGGATGTTGTTGCCGGTGTGCGCGATGAGCGGCGTGTGGTTGTTGGACAGGAACGTGCCGTTGCCGGTGAAGAAGTTCAGCAGGTTCGGTATCTGTTCCAGGTCGGACGGGACGTTCGGGTTGTCCCGGAAGTAGTGCACGTTGTCGAACACGAGCGTGACTACGTGCTTGACGCCGTTACCCAGGTGGCACGACGTGCCGGCGGTCGCCGCCGCGGGTTTCGCGGCGCTGGCCGCCGCGCCAGTGGCGGCCAGCGAGGTCCCCGCCAGGCCCAGCGTGCCGAGCAGCGTCGCCGAACTGGCGGCCGCGGTGACGCGGAACCAGGCCGCCCGGCGGCCTGCGCGTCCGTGCGCGTCCCGTCCTCTCCTCATGGCTTTTCCTCTCAGGCCTCAAGCGCCGGCGCCGAGCCGACGCCGCACGAGAGCCCACGATGCCACGATTTCAGCTCACTCAGAAGAAGCCTTAAGGCGTCTTTTTGTGTAAATCTGGTGAAACTCTGGGTCACTTTCTGGTTTGAATCTACAAATAACGCCGAACGGGCGTGGCTTACCGCCTAGGCGCCGGCGCGAGCGCGAGATTTCGAACGTCATGAACCCGGACTTCCAGTGCGTGAGAACGCCCTGAATCCGGGGGTTCATGGCGTTCGCGGGCGCGGCGGAGCCGGGCGCGGCGGGACGCGCGGGACGGGACGGGCGGGTGGGACGGTTCTCAGGCGAGGGCTGAGATCTGGCGGGCCAGGGCGAAGTCGTTTTCGGTGAGGCCGCCGGCCGAGTGGGTGCTCAGGGTCAGCGTCACCTTGTTCCAGTTGATGGTGACGTCGGGGTGGTGGTTGGCCGTCTCGGCCAGGTAGGCGACGGCGCCGAGGTAGAGCAGGGCGTCGCGGAAATCGGCGCGTTCGGTGACCGTGGTGATGGAGTTGCCGTCACGGGTCCAGCCGGGGACCGTGGCGAGCTCGTCGCTGATCTGGGTATCGGTGAGCAGGCTCATGGTTACGGCATACCATTCGCACGTGATGTCATCAGCCGAACGGTCGAGGCAGACGCCGCTGCACGCGGTGCACGCGGGTCTCGGGGCGACCATGACCTCCTTCGCCGGGTGGCAGATGCCACTGCGGTACGCCAGCGAGACCGCCGAGCACCTGGCGGTGCGGCGCGCCGCGGGCCTGTTCGACCTCTCCCACATGGGCGAGATCGCGGTGGCCGGCCCGCAGGCGGGGGCGGCCCTGGACTACGCGCTGGTCGGCAACCTGTCCGCGCTGCGGCCCGGGCGGGCCAGGTACACGATGATCTGCGCGGAAGACGGCGGCGTGGTGGACGACCTGGTGGTGTACCGGCTGGACGAAGACGAGTTCCTGGTCATCGCCAACGCGGCGAACACGGACGTGGTGTTCTCCGCTGTCCGGGACCGTTCGGCCGGGCACGGCGCACGGGTCACCGACGCGACCGGCGACTACGCCCTGGTCGCGATTCAGGGCCCGGCGGCGGCCGGCATCCTCGCCCCGCTGGCCGGCGGCCTGGACCTCGGCGCGATCAGGTACTACGCCGGGTCGTTCGGCGAGGTGGCCGGGCACCGGGCCTGGGTGGCGCGGACCGGGTACACCGGCGAGGACGGCTTCGAGGTGTTCTGCCGCCCGGAGGACGCGGTCCCGATCTGGGAGGCGCTCGCTTCGGGTGGCGCCGGGGCCGGCCTGGTCCCGGCGGGGCTGGCCGCTCGCGATACGCTCCGGCTCGAGGCCGGCATGCCGCTGTACGGCAACGAGCTCGGCCCGGACGTGACACCTTTCGAGGCGGGCCTGGGACGGGTGGTGAAGTTCGACAAGCCGGGCGAGTTCGTCGGCCGCGAGGCCCTGGCCGCCCGCGCTTCGTCCGGGCCCACGCGGCGCCTGGCCGGCCTGACCGTCCAGTCCCGCCGGATCGCCCGGCACGGTTACCCTGTTCTGGCCGACGGGGAGGCCTGCGGGACCGTCACGAGCGGGGCCCCGTCCCCCACCCTCGGCGTGCCGATCGCGATGGCGTACCTGGAGCCGGAGACCGACGGAGATGATCATGAGCTGGCCGTCGGCATCCGGGGGGCACAGGTGCCCGTCCAGCTGACTGACTTGCCGTTTTACCGGAGGAGACACTAACGATGAGCGTTCCAGCCGATCTGCGCTATACCCCCGAGCACGAGTGGGTCTCGATCGAGGGGACCACGGTCTCGGTCGGCATCACCGAGTACGCGGCCCAGCAGCTCGGCGACGTGGTCTACCTGTCGCTGCCGGCCGCCGGCATGAGCGTCACCGCCGGCGAGCCCTGCGGCGAGGTGGAGTCGGTCAAGTCCGTGAGCGACCTGTACTCCCCGGTGGACGGCGAGGTGATCGAGGTCAACAGCGAGCTCGAGGACGACCCCTCCCTGGTCAACGCCGAGCCCTACACGGCCGGCTGGATGTTCCGGATCCGTGTCGCCCCGGACGGCAACGGGGACCCGGCGCTGCCGGCCGACCTGCTGTCCGCCGGGGAGTACGAGGAGCTGACCAAGAGCGCCGGCTAGGAACTGCGAAACTATGGTATTTCGGCTAGCGCTTTCGGCGGCGGACGAGGAATACCACGGTGACGCTGACGAGGACGGCCGCAGCCGCGGCGCCTGCCACGAGCGGGTCGACCCGGCTGGCGCGCTGACGGACCTCCCCCAGCGCCCGCTGCAGGTTCTTCTGCGGGCTCACCCGGTCGGCGATGGCGTCTATGGTGCGCGCCAGGTTTACGCGGGTCTGCTCGATGTCGGCCACCAGCGCGTCCTGATCGACGGGCTTGGCGTCGGTCTCCGCGTCCGCCATCTAATGCTCCGTTCCTGTAGAGGGGCAGTCACCCGGCCCGTTCGGGATGAGGGGTTCATTGTGTCAGGTCCACCACGACCTTTACATCACCTGGCTGCCCGGCGAGCCCTTGCTGCCAGCCGGACAGCGGGACGCGGCGGCTGATCAGGCCGCGGAGCCAGGCCGGATCGGCCCGGGCCAGCGCGCCGACGGCCTGCTCGTAGTGGCGCCGCGCCGCGCTTACCGTGCCGAAGACCAGGGAGTTCCCCAGCACCATCGAGGCGCCGACGCGGCTCATGTCGACCGGCAGGCGGCGCTGCCCGGAGGAGATGCCGATCAGGCACATCACGCCCGCCGGGGCGAGCTTAACCGCCAGCTCGATCACGAGCTCGCCGGCGCCGGTGCACTCGAGCGCGACATCCGGGCACAGGTCCAGGGCCTCAAGGGTGCCGGCCGGCCCGTGGTGATAGATCGCGCCGAGCGCCGCGACCAGGGCCGGCTTGGGCCCGGCCGCGACGCGGTCGAAGACGTGCACCTGGTAGCCGCGCTGGCGGCCGAGCAGGGCGGCGAGCATGCCGATCGGGCCCGCCCCGGTGACCAGCGCGAGCCGGCCGGGGCGCGGTTCGGCGGGAGCGCGCAGGACCAGCCGGTCGATCTGTTCCCACGCCTTGGCCACGACGCTGCCGGGCTCGGTGAGCACGCCCAGGTCGCCGAGCTGGTCCGGGACTCGGATCGCGAACCGCGGGCTGACCCGCCAGCGGGTGGCGCCGTACCCGTCCAGGCCCTTGATCCCGCGCTCGGTGTAGCGGCCGTTCGCGCAGAAGTCCGGCCGGCCGGCCGCGCAGGCCGGGCAGGGCACCGGATCCGGGCGGCGGACTACGCCGGCCACCAGGTCACCGGGCCGGACCGGCGCGTCCGCGGGGGCCTCGAGGACCCGGCCGAGGGATTCGTGCCCGATGACCAGCCGCGGCCCGCCGGCCGGCGGCTGCCCGCCGCCGCGCAGGATTTCCGTGTCGGTCCCGCAGATGCCGGCCAGCAGCCCCTCGACCAGGACCGAGCCGTGCTCGGACGGCGGGTCGGGTAGCTCGGCGACCAGCTCCGAGCCGGGGTGGCCCGGGATCACGCTCATCGCCTTCACGTGAGTGAACTTATCCAGCCAGGCCCGTCTCTTCCGTAGCACCCCCGCACTGAGGTGGGCTCCAGGACACACGGAGCTATGGGCCGCCGGCAGCCCATTCGGACGGGCATGACGGCGGACGCCCGGGGCAGATCGGGTGGCGGATCGGGTGGCGCTCATCGGCTCCGGGGAATTCGCACTCGCTGCCGTCCTGGCCCTGGACAGCTATCCGTTCAGCCCTGGCCCGGTCGGCAGCGTGGACAAGATACGGCTCGAGCGCGTGGTGAACGTGATGCAGCAGTTCATCGCGTTCCCCAAGTTCAGCATCGACACCATGATCATGCCCCACACCTGAGCGGCGCTCCGTGGTGGTGACGTGACGGGAGGGACCCGCGTGGCGCGGCGACCAGGTACGGCAGGCCCAGCCGGCCCGGAGAAAGTCAATGAAAGGACCGCTCTACCGTATCTATCGGGTAGAGCGGTCCGCTCATTGAATTCTGGGGTGGGACGGGTGGGGATGTCAGGAGCCAAGAGGCGGCTGTGACGTGTGAGGTTGGGTCGGCATGGGCGTAGCTAGCGTCGGTGGGTGCGGGCGGCGCGGACCATGACCGCGGCGGCCAGCAGGCCGGCCGCGGACAGGGCGGACAGCCAGAGGGCGGTGCCAGACATGGCCGCGGCCGAGGTGGCGCCGGAGCTTGCGCGGGAGAGGTAGAGCGAGCCGATGGCGGCCACCCCCAGCAGCTGGCCGAGCTGCACGGTGGTGGTGAGCAGGCCGGACGCGTCGGCCGCCCGGGCCGCGGGCACGTGCGTCAGGGACTGGGTGAGCAGCGGGCCGACCGACAGCCCCAGGCCGAGGCCTACGGCGGCCAGGCCGGCCCAGGTCAGCGCGGTGATGCCCCCGTGTGAGCCAGCACCGCGCAGGCCCGCCGCGAGGGCCAGGTAGGCGAGGATGCCGACGGTCAGCCCGGCCGGGGCGAGGACCCGGCGGGTCGCGGCGGGAAGGCGCCGCCAGTTGTACCCGGCCAGCCCGAACACCGCCGCGAACGGCAGGTAGGACAACCCGGCCCGTAGCGCGCTCTCGCCCAGGCCCGCCTGCAGGTGCAGCGTGTAGGCGAACAGCAGCCCGCCGTACGCGATCTGCGTCGCGGCCAGCGTGACCAGCCCGGACGGCAGGGCCGGGGCGCGCAGCACGGCCAGGTTCAGCAGCGGGTCGCCGCCCCGGGCGGCCACCCGGCGCTCGATGAGAACGAAACCGGCGGCCAGTATGGCGCCGGCCGCGATGCAGCCGAAGCCCCAGGCTGGCCAGCCCTCCTCGCGGCCGAGCACCAGCGGGAGCACGATGAGCAGCACCGCGCAGGCCGCGGCGCCCAGGCCCGCCAGGTCGAGTTTCTTGGTCCGGCCGACGGGGCCGTCGGGCGGGACCAGGCGGGGGACGGCGGCGGCGAGCACGATCCCGATCGGCACGTTGATGGCGAACACCGGGCGCCAGCCGGTGCCGAACAGGTCCGCGGTCACCACCACGCCGCCCAGCACCAGCCCGGTCACCGCGCCCGCGGAGAGCACCGCCGCGTAGGCGGACAGCGCCCGGGCCCGGGCCGGGCCGGTGAAGTTCAGCTGGATGATGCTGAAGACCTGCGGGACCAGCACCGCGGCGCCCGCGCCCTGGACCAGCCGGAAGCCGATCAGCGTCTGGCTGTCCGGCGCCAGCGCGCAGGCCAGCGACGCGGTGGTGAAGATGAGCACGCCGGCCAGGTAGGTTCGGCGCCGGCCGTAGCGGTCACCGAGCCGGGCGCCGGTAATCAGCAGCATCGCGTACGCGATCGTGTAGCCGCCCACCACCAGCTGCAGCGACGCGCCGGAGGCGTGCAGGCTGGCGGCGATCGACGGCATGGCCACGTTGGTCACCAGGACGTCGATGATGCACATGAACTGGCCGAGTAGCAGCACGGCCAGCATCAGCCAGCTGGCGTGAGGGGTTGTCGTGCCGCCCGGGGCGGGTGCGATCCGGGTCGGCCGGGTAGGCAGGGCCATCGGTTCCTCCTTGATCGGGCCCGGGGAGGGGCAGGGTCACCGGCACGACGAGCGGGTGACCTCGGAGGGGACAGCTCGCTGTCCTCAGGTTTCCGCGATCCGGCGTTCGAGGAAGCGGCGTTCGGGGACGGTGCGGGTCAGAGCGAGCGCCTCGCGGTAGGCGGCCCTGGCTTCGGCGGTGCGGCCGAGGCGGCGGAGGAGTTCGGCCCGGGTCGAGTGCCAGTACTGGTATCCGGGCAGGTCCAGGCCGTTCACGATGGCCAGGGCGGCGGCCGGGTCGCCGGCTTCGGCGATCGCCACGGCCCGGTTCAGCCGGACCACGTCCGAACCGGTCCGGTCGGCGAGCTCACCGTAGAGCGCGGCGACCTGCGGCCAGTCGAGCGGCGTTTCCGCCTGGAGGGAGGCGATCGCGGCCTGCAGGGCGTACGGGCCGCGCGCGGTCGGGGCCTGCTGCAGGGCCGGGTCCAGCAGCGCACGGTCGAGCAGGTCCCTGGCCTCGGTGATCTGCCGCCAGTCCCACCGTGACTGGTCCTGGTCCGGAAGCAGCACTAGGTCCTGGCCGTCGAACCTGGCCTCGTGGCGCGCGTCGTGCAGCAGCATCAGCGCCAGCAGCCCCAGCACCTCCGGCTCGGCCGGGAGCAGCGCGGCCAGCACCCGGCCCAGCCGGATCGCCTCGCTGGCCAGGTTCTCCGCGGGCTCGCCCGGCCCGCTGTAGCCCTCGTTGAAGATGAGGTAGACGACGGTGAGCACCGCGGCGAGCCGCTCCGGCAGCTGCGACGCGACCGGGACGCCGAACGGGATGCCGGCCACCTTGATCTTGGACTTGGCGCGGGTCAGCCGCCGCTTCATCGTCTCGGCCGGAACCAGGAAGGCCCGGGCGATCTCCTCGGTGGTCAGCCCGGCCACCGCGCGCAGCGTCAGCGCCACCTGCGCCTCGAGGGCCAGCGCCGGGTGGCAGCACATGAAGACGAGCTCGAGTCGCTCGTCCGGGATGGGAGGATCGGTCACGACCTCCTCCGCCTCCTCTGGCTGCTGCGCGAGCAGGGGGAGCTTGGCGGCCAGCACGCGGTCGCGGCGCAGCCGGTCGATGGCCCGGTGCCGGGCCGTGGTGACCAGCCAGGCGCCGGGATTGTCCGGCATCCCGGCGCCCGGCCAGCGCTGCGCCGCGATCGCGAACGCCTCGGCGGTGGCCTCTTCGGCCAGGTCGAAATCCCCGAAGTAGCCGATGAGGCTGGCCAGCACCCGGCCCCACTCGTCGCGGAAAACCTGCTCGATCAGTTCCGGCCCCGGTTATTCGTTGTCGATCACGGGCCGGATCTCGACCGCGCCGCCGAGCCGCGCGGCCGGGAGCCTGGCGGCGAGCTCGGTCGCCTGGTCCAGGTCGTCAGCCTCGATCAGGTAGAAGCCGCCGAAGACCTCCTTGGTGTCCGCGAACGGGCCGTCGGTGACCAGCGTCTGCCCGTCCTGGACCCGGACCGTGGTGGCGGTCTCGACCGGATGCAGGGACGCGCCGCCCACTACTCCCGGCAGCTTCTTGATGTCCAGGTACTCGCGGTGGTTGACTTCCCGCTCGGCCGCGCTGAGTGCCTCGGCTGCCCCCGGCTTGCTGTAGATGAGCAAGGCGTACTGCATCTGCGGCTCCTTCCTCCCGGTAGCTATCTTGTCGTGCTCATGACGAACCGAGTGTGCCCGGGGGGACAGCGGGCCCAGGATTAATCTCCGCCGCGGCGCCCTATTTTGAGCGCCCTGACCCGTGCGATCCGCTTGAGCATGAGCGAGGACAGCGTGGGCTTGGGCGATGGATTTCGGTGCGGGCGGGGGGATTTGAACCCCCACGGTGTCGCCACCAACAGGACCTAAACCTGCCGCGTATGCCATTTCGCCACGCCCGCTGAGGGCCAGCGCGAGGCCGGCCGTTTGTAACGGTACCGCCTAGGCGCCGACTTCGGCCCGCAGCCGGGCGACGTGGCCGGTGGCCTTGACGCCGTACAGGGCCTTCTCGATGGCCCCGTTCGCGTCGACGACGAACGTGGACCTGATCACGCCGACGGTGGTCTTGCCGTAGAGCTTCTTCTCGCCCCAGGCGCCGTAGGCCTCGAGCACCGCGTGATCGGGATCAGAGAGCAGCGGGAAGGTCAGGCCTTCCTTATCCCGGAACCTGGCCAGCTTGGCCGGCTGGTCGGGCGAGATGCCCAGGACGGTGATGCCCGCGGAGTTCAGGCTGGCCAGGCTGTCACGGAAGTCGCAGGCTTCCTTGGTGCAGCCGGGCGTCATCGCGGCCGGGTAGAAGTACACGATCACCCGCTGGCCGCGGAACGAGGACAGCGAGACCTCCTTGCCGTCGGCGTCCAGCAAGGTGAACTCGGGCGCCGGGTCGCCCGGCGCGAGCCGCTTGTCGGTCATCGGGCCTCCTGTGGGGTGCGGATGGTCACGCGAGTTTCCTTATGAACGGGGTCAGCGCGCGGAAGGCCCGGCCGCGGTGGCTGATCGCGTCCTTGGCTTCCGCGGTCATCTCGGCGGTGGTCTGGCCGAACCCGTCGGGCAGGAAGATCGGGTCGTAGCCGAACCCGCCGCTGCCGCGCGGCGCGCGGATCAGCCGGCCCTCGACCCGGCCGGTCACCACCCACTCCCTGGCGGCGGGAGGGCTGGGGACGACCAGCGCGGCGGCGCAGACGAACTGGGCGCCGAGCCGGGTATCGGGCACGTCGGCCACCTGGGCCAGGACCAGTTCCAGGTTGGCCTTGTCGTCGCCGTGCCCGCCCGCCCAGCGGGCGGACAGCACGCCGGGCATGCCGTTGAGCGCGTCCACGCACAGCCCGGAGTCGTCGGCGACCGCGGGCAGACCGGTGTAGTCCGCGATCGCGCGCGCCTTGAGCAGCGCGTTCTCCTCGAACGTGGCCCCGGTCTCCGGCACGTCGGGCGCGCCGGGGAACTCGTCGAGGCCGGCCAGCCTGATCTGCTCGCCCCCGTCCTGCGAAGCGCCGTTCTCCGCGCCCAGGATCCGGGCCAGCTCGCGCAGCTTGGCGGCGTTCCGCGTGGCCAGCACGACGGTGTCAGCGGCCATGGCGGTTACGTCCGGCTGGGCGGCGGCCACTGGTGGCCCGGCGATAACGCCAGCGCGGCATCTTGCCGCCTGGTCAGCTCGCCGCAGCCCGCGACGGCGAGGTCGAGCAGCTGGCCGAGCAGGTCGCGGCTGAACGGCTCCCGTTCGGCGGTGCCCTGGATCTCCACGAAGTCGCCGCTGGCGGTGCAGACCACGTTCATGTCGGTCTGCGCGGCCACGTCCTCTTCGTAGCACAGGTCGAGCCGGGGCTCGCCGTCCACGATGCCGACGCTGACCGCGGACACCGAGGTGAGCAGCGGGTCGCCCTTGGTCCGCTTGCGGCCCTTGAGCCAGGCGACCGCCTCGGCCAGCGCGACGTACCCGCCGGTCACGGCGGCGGTCCGGGTGCCGCCGTCGGCCTGGAGCACGTCGCAGTCGATGACGATGGTGTTCTCGCCCAGCGCCTTGTAGTCCACGCAGGCCCGCAGCGAGCGCCCGACCAGCCGGGATATCTCCTGGGTGCGGCCGCCCAGGCGGCCCTTGACCGACTCGCGGTCACCGCGGGTATTGGTCGCCCGGGGCAGCATGGCGTACTCGGCGGTTACCCAGCCGAGCCCGCTGCCGCGCCGCCAGCGCGGCACGTCCTCGGTGACGCTCGCCGCGCACAGCACCCGGGTGCGGCCGAATTCCACCAGCACCGATCCCTCGGCGTGGTCGAGCCAGCCCCGGGAGAGTTTCACCGGCCGCAGTTCGGTGACGGATCGTCCGTCGGGTCGTGACATGACGCACAGCCTATCGGCCGACCGGGGGTGGGGCGGCTCAGCCGGCCGGGGGCGGGGCGGCGGGCCCGAGCACCAGACCGGAGGTGGCCAGCGACAGCGGCCCGGTGTAGATCCCGTCCGCCTCGGCCAGCGTCCGGTCCCGGTCATTCCACGGCACCAGGTGGGTGAGCACGAGCTGACCGACCCCGGCCCGGGCCGCGTGCGCGGCCGCCTGGCGCGCGGTCAGGTGCAGGTCAGGCCGGGTGTCCTGGCCGTCGAGGAAGGAGGCCTCGCAGAGCAGCGCGTCCGCGCCCGCGGCCAGGCGCACCAGCGCCTCGGACTCCCCCGTATCGGCCGAATAGGCCAGCCGCCAGCCCGCGTGCTCGACCCGGAAGCCGAACGTCTCCACCGGGTGGCGCATCCGGTCGGCGGTGAGGCGGAACGGCCCGATCTCCGTCGTCCCCGGCTCGAGGTCATGGAAGCCGAAGCGGGGCGGCCCGTCGGGTATTTCGGCACCGGGACCGAGGTCGGGCGTCACCCGGTCGGCGGTGCCCCGCGGCCCGTACACCGGGATGGGCGGCCGGGAACCATCCGGCGCGTACTGCCGCGCCACCCAGTAGGCCGCCAGGTCGATGCAGTGGTCGGCGTGCAGGTGGCTCAGGCAGATCGCGTCGATGCTGAACAGCCCGGCGTACCGCTGGAGCACGCCGAGCGCGCCGTTACCCAGGTCGATGACCAGCCGGAACCCCTCGGCCTCCAGCAGGTAGCAGGACGCCGGGCTGTCCGGCCCGGGAAAACTCCCGGCACATCCGACCACGGTCACGCGCATGCAGGCCATTATCCAGGTGCGCGGGCGAACTCCAGGGAATCACGCCCAGAGCTGGCCTTCCAGCTGGGATTCGGCTTCGTCGAGGGTGCCGGAGTAGGCGCCGGTGGACAGGTACTTCCAGCCGGCGTCGGCGACCAGGATCACGATGTCGGCGCGCGCGCCCGCGGCCACGGCCTTGGCCGCCATGCCCAGGCCGGCGTGCAGCGCGGCGCCGGCCGAGATGCCCGCGAAGATCCCCTCGGCCGAGATGAATTCCCTGGTCCGGCGCAGCGCGTCGGCCGAGGACACAGAGAACCGGGTGGTCAGCACGGACTCGTCGTAGAGTTCGGGGACGAAGCCCTCGTCCACGTTGCGCAGCCCGTAGACGAGCTCGCCGTACCGCGGCTCGGCCGCGACGATCTTCACGTCGGGCTTGTGCTCGCGCAGGTAGCGGCCCACCCCCATGAGCGTCCCCGTGGTGCCCAGGCCGGCCACGAAGTGGGTGATCTCGGGCAGGTCGGCCAGGACCTCGGGGCCGGTCGTCTCGTAGTGCGCGCGGGCGTTGGCCTCGTTGCCGTACTGGTAGAGCATGACCCAGTCGGGGTGTTCGGCGGCGATCTGCTTGGCCACCCGGACCGCCTCGTTGGAGCCGCCCGCGGCGGGCGAGCCGACGATCTCGGCGCCGTACATCCGCAGCAGCAGCCGGCGTTCCTCGCTGGTGTTCTCCGGCATGACCACGATCAGCCGGTAGCCGCGCAGCTTGGCCACCATGGCCAGGGAGATGCCGGTGTTCCCCGAGGTGGGCTCCAGGATCACCGAACCGGGCTGCAGCAAGCCTTCCTTTTCCGCCTGCGCCACCATGAAGAACGCGGCCCGGTCCTTGACCGAACCCGTCGGGTTCCTGTCCTCGAGCTTGGCCCACAGCCGCACATCCGCCGATGGCGACAGGCGCGGCAGTCCGACCAGGGGGGTGTGGCCGAGGGAATCGAGCAGGCTCTCGTAGCGCATGAACCCTGGTCCGTTCGGGAGAATTTTAAAGCGCGCCGCCGGCCACCGCGGGCAGGACGGTCACCGTGTCCCCGTCCTTGACGGGCGTGTCCAGGCCGGACAGGAAGCGGACGTCCTCGTCGTTGAGGTACACGTTGACGAAGCGCCGCAGGCCGCCGCCGTTGTCGATCAGCCGGTCGCGCAGGCCGCCGTGACGCTGCTCCAGGTCGGTGAACAGCTCCCCGAGCGTGGATCCGGTCCCCTCGACTTGCTTGGCACCGTCGGTGTACGTACGCAGGATCGTCGGGATGCGAACCTCGATGGCCATTGAACAACGCTCCACTGGGTTATCTGGTCGGTCCTTGGCGTCCAACCCGCCGGGGCACGGAATCATTCCACCACGGTGACGGGCTCCTCGGTGACCACGCCGTCGGTGATCCGGAAGGAGCGGAACTCGGTCGTGTCCTCGTCCCGGGTGGAGACCAGCACGTAGTGCGCGTGCGGCTCACTGGCGTAGGAGATGTCGGTGCGGGACGGGTACGCCTCGGTGGCGGTGTGCGAGTGGTAGATGACGACGGGTTCCTCGTCGTTGTCGTCCATCTCGCGCCAGACCCGGAACTGCTCGGCCGAGTCGAAGCGGTAGAAGGTCGGGGACCGTTCGGCGTTCATCATGGCGATGAACCGCTCGGGGCGGTCGCTCCCGGCCGGACCGGCGATGACGCCGCAGGCCTCGTCCGGGTGGTCGGCACGGGCATGGGCCACGATCTTGTCGTACAGGGCACGCGGGATCGTCAGCATGTTCCACGAGCTTACGGGGGGATCAGGGTTTTGGCCCCCGGGGGCAGCAGAGCGCTTACGGGCCGTCTACTTCATCGCTTGAACAAGGGACTCCTGGACGGCGCCGAGCCAGGCGTACACCTCGAACGCGCTCCACTGCGGGTCGTCCGGCTTCAGCTGCCCCCACTGCTCCTCGAACTCCTCGGTCACGCCGAGCCGGACGCCGAGCGCGAGCCGGACGTCGTTCAGCGCCTTGAGCCAGGACAGGGACTGCTCCTGGGTCAGCTGGATGCGGCCGCCCGACTCGGGCAGCGTGTCCAGCATCTCCTGGGCGGCCTGGTGCTTGGCGCTGCGCAGCGCGGGCTCGGTGTACCGGCGGAACTCCCCGGCCGCCTCCGGGTCGTCGCGGTAGCCGTCCGGCAGCAGCCGGGCCAGCACCGGGTCCTCCGGCGGCTTGTCCGCCCCCGGCCCGTGCACCATCGCCTCCAGCGCGGCCAGTTCGGCGTCCTCGCCCGGCCCGGGGCCTGGGTCTGGGCCGGGGCCTTCGAGGTCGTCCGGCTCGACCAGGGACATGACCTGGCCGACCAGGCTGCGCAGCAGGGACGCTTCGGCCGCGGCGAGCGAGACCCGCGCGCCGCCGCCGCGAACCGACCGGAACGGTTCCATATGGGCTGGCTACTTGTCCTGTTTCACCGTGGCCCACAGGCCGTAGCCGTGCAGGATCTCGACGTTGCGCTCCATGGCTTCCCTCGCCCCCGCGGCGACCACCGCCTTACCCTTGTGGTGAACGTCGAGCATCAGCTTGGTGGCCTTCTTCTTCGGGTATCCGAAGACGTGCTGGAATACGTACGTGACGTAGGACATCAGGTTCACCGGGTCGTTCCAGACGATCGTGACCCAGGGTTTGTCCGACACCGGATTGTCTGCGGATCGTGGAACTTCGACCTCAGCAGGCGCCGCGCTCACAACCATCCACCTCCCACTCCGTAGTCTTCCACCTGTGACCATTCCCGTGAACCACCAGCCGCCGCCCGGTCCTGGGACGGCCCCGCTCGGTACGGCGCTGTTGACCGACCAGTACGAACTCACCATGCTGCAGGCGTCCCTGCGGAGCGGGGCGGCCGACCGCAGAGCCGTCTTCGAGGTGTTCGCCAGACACCTGCCGCACGGCCGCAGGTACGGCGTCGTGGCAGGTACCGGGCGACTGCTCGACGCGATTGAGCGGTTCCGCTTCGGCCCGGCCGATCTGGAGTTCCTCGGCGGCGCGGGCATCGTGGACGAGCCAACGCTGGCTTTTCTCGAATCCTACCGTTTCAGCGGAAACATCTGGGGTTACTCCGAAGGGGATTGTTACTTTCCCGGCTCCCCCATCCTCGTCGTGGAGGGCACGTTCGCCGAGGCGGTACTGCTCGAGACCATGTCCCTGTCCATCCTCAACCACGACTGCGCGATCGCGTCCGCGGCGTCCCGGATGGTCAACGCGGCCGGGGGCCGGCCGCTGATCGAGATGGGCTCGCGGCGGACCCACGAGCGGGCCGCGGTGGCCAGCGCCCGGGCGGCCTATATCGCCGGTTTCACGTCCACGTCGAACCTGCGGGCCCGGTACGAGTTCGGCATACCGAGCGCGGGGACCAGCGCGCACGCCTTCACCCTGATTCACGATAGCGAGCGGCACGCGTTCGCGAGCCAGCTCGAATCGCTGGGCAAGGGGACGACACTGCTGGTGGACACGTACGACGTGGCGCGCGCGGTACGGACCGCGGTCGAGGTGTCCGGCGGCGAGCTCGGTGCGATCCGGATCGACAGCGGCGACCTGCCGGTGCTGGCCCGGCAGGTGCGGGATCTGCTCGACGAGCTAGGGGCGACCAAGACCAGGATCACGCTCACCGGCGACCTGGACGAGTACTCCATCGCGGCGCTCGCCGCGGTCCCGGTGAACGGTTACGGGGTGGGCACGTCGCTGGTGACGGGTTCGGGCGCGCCGACGGCGGCGCTAGTCTACAAGCTGGTCGCGCGGGCTTCGGCGTCCGAAGAGGGAGTGATGGAGCCGGTGGCCAAGCGCTCGGTGGGCAAGCCGGGCCGAGGCGGGCGCAAGTGGGCGGTCCGGCACCGGGACCAGCAGGGCACGGCGCTGTCCGAGCGGGTCAGCCTGTCGCCGCCCGAGCCGGGGCCGCTGGACCGCGAGCTGCTCGTGCCGCTGGTGAAAGACGGCGAGATGGTGGGCCGGGCGGGGGCCGAGGAGGCGCGGGCGCAGCACCGCGCGGCGCTGGCCGAACTGCCGCCGTACGCGCTTCAGCTGTCCCGGGGCTACCCGGCCATCCCCACCGTCTTCGACCCCAACGGGGACGAGGTCTAGGTCTGGGTCTGGGCTCCGTGTGCTCCCCGTCTGGGCTCCGTGTGCTCCCCGTCTGGGCCCCCCGTGTGGGCGTTTGCGCCAGCACGGGCCCTGGGCACGCGATGAGCGTTAGCGCAGTTGTCCTTCGCGTCACTGCGGCATCGCACGTCCCGCGCGACGGCTTTTAGCGGAGAAGTCGCTCCGTTTAGCGTGGAGGATCGGGATTATCCTCCGTCGAGACCAAATCCTCCACGTTGATCGGCTTCTCGGTCTCGGCGAACGGTCCGCAGCGCGTGCGTGGCTGGCCGACTGGGCTTACTTGTGGTCGACGTGACGCCCGTGACGCAGGCGGCAGGTGGTGCGGTCAAGCTCGGAAACAACGTGGTTGATCCGGGCTTCATGGTTGATCCGGAGGTCTATGTGCCCCCGGATCCACCGCATAGCCCGGATCAACCACGCTAAGTCGCGGCCCGACACGGCGAGCGTGGCGTCGTGACGCTCGCGGCGTGACGGGCGTGATTCCAGCGTCGTTTCAGGCCGCCGTGGTTAGCATGTCGGATAAATAGGGAAATCTCGACGAGGAGCGCCAATGGGCCATTCCGCAGGCCACGACATCGACCCGACCTTCTACCGGAGTCCCGCGGACGCCATCAGCGCCCCGCCCGAGCAGCTCGCCTACGTGGTCGTCTTCGACCGCGCCGCGCAGCAGCCGGATGCGCTCGCCGTGCTTGACACCGACCCGGCTTCGGACCGGTACGGCCAGGTCGTCGGCTGGGCCGACCTGCCCACCCGCGGAGACGAACTGCACCACTTCGGGTGGAACGCGTGCAGCAGCGCGTTCGCTCACGCCGGGCACGACACCGACGGGCTGCAGCGGCGTTACCTGCTGCTGCCCGGGCTGCGGTCCTCCAACATCCACGTCTACGACACCCACCCGGACCCGCGTCAGCCGACCCTGGCCAAGACGATCAGCGCGGCCGAGCTGGCCGCCAAGGCCGGCTACTCCCGCCCGCACACCCTGCACTGCGGCCCGGACGGCATCTTCGTGTCCTGCCTCGGCGGCAGCAACGGGGCCGACGGTCCGGGCGGCATCGCCCTGCTCGACCACGACACCTTCGACGTGCTGCGGGCCTGGGAGACCGACCGCGGGGACCAGTACCTGGCCTACGACGCCTGGTGGCACCTGAACCAGAACACGCTGATCACCAGCGAGTGGGGTACCCCGTCGATGATCGAGGACGGGGTCAACCCCGAGCTGCTGCTCGGCCAGAAGTACGGGCACCGGCTGCACTTCTGGGACCTGGCCGCGGGCAAGCTCCAGCAGACGGTCGACCTGGGCGCCCAGCACCAGATGGCCCTGGAGCTGCGCCCCTCGCACGACCCGGACGCCACCTGGGGCTTCGTCGGCGTGGTGGTCAGCACCGAGGACCTGTCCGCCTCGGTCTGGCGGTGGAGCCGGGATAACGGGAGCTGGCGCGCTGACAAGGTAATCACGATCCCGGCCGAACCGGCGGAGCCGGACGCGCTGCCCCCGGCCCTCAAGCCGTTCGGCGCCGTACCGCCGCTGGTCACCGACATCAACCTCTCGGTCGACGACAAGTTCCTCTACGTCTCCTGCTGGGGCATTGGCGAGCTCAAGCAGTACGACGTGAGTGACCCGGCCCACCCGCGCGAGGTCGGCTCGGTCCGGCTCGGCGGCATCACCGGGCACGCCGCGCACCCGGCGGCACCGGGCGAGGCGCTGGCCGGCGGCCCGCAGATGGTCGAGGTCAGCCGGGACGGCAAGCGGATCTACCTGACCAACTCGCTGTACGGCTCCTGGGACGACCAGTTCTACCCCGATGGCGTGGGCAGCTGGTTCGCCAAGATCGACACGGACCCGGCCGCGGGCGGCGGGCTCAGGGTGGACGAGAAGTTCTTCCCGCGGGGCGAGGATTTCCGTGGCCGCCGGGTGCACCAGGTCCGGCTGGGCGGCGGCGACGCATCCTCGGACTCCTACTGCTACCCGTCGTGATAATGGTTAGCCGGGGCGGCGACGCCCCGGCTAACCTGCAGCCATGCCAGTCGACTTCTCGAGATTCGCAGCCGTGCTCCGCGACCTGGGCGTCGCGGGCGAGGTGAGGGAACTGCCCGAAAGCGCGCCGACGGCCGCCGCCGCGGCCGCGCAGCTCGGCTGTGAGCTCGGGGCGATCGCGAACAGCCTCGTGTTCAGCGCGGACGGGGCGCCGCTCCTGGTCATGACCAGCGGCGCGCACCGCGTGGACACGGCTAAGGTAGCGAGTCTGATCGGCGCTTCCGAGGTGGCACGAGCCAACGCCCGTTCGGTCCGTGAGTGGACGGGTCAGGCCATCGGCGGCGTCGCGCCGGTCGGCCACCCCAGCCCGATCAGGACCCTAGTGGACACCTGGCTGGACAAGTACGACGAGATCTGGGCGGCGGGCGGCCACCCCCACACCGTCTTCCCCACCTCGTACGCCGAGCTCCTCCGCATCACCAACGGTACCCCGGCCGACGTCGGCGAGTAGCCCGCCTTGCTGAAAAGGGAGAGGTCGAGCTTACGACTGCTCCGGCGGGTCCGGGCTGCATCTAGAAGGCGTAAATGAATACCTCCTTGTACTCGTCGCTCATGATGTTCCACTGTGAAGTTGCACCTTTCTTAAAGGATGCTATGTCACCGGCTCGACAATGAACCTTGGTGCCCGGCTCAAGGTCGACCTCGACCTCTCCTTCCAGAACCAGAATAGTCTCGTCCCCAGAGAACACGTAGGGGGCGGGCGGAGTTCTAAGATCGTCTTGATTCACACTCCAGATCCCCACTTGCAGGTTAGGCTCATTGCGGATCCAAAATACACGGCCGAGCAGGTTGCCGTGGCCGACATCGAAGGGCTCGGAAGGTGTCTCGCCCGAGGACCCATGCCAAGCATTCTGTTCGCTCATATTATCCTTCCCTTATCGGCTTCCCCTCCATGAGGAGTTTGGGGCTTTGCCGATCAGCCACAATCGGCATTTTATCTTGCGCGTATTCTAAGACTCTCCCGTATCCGGCCGGTCGCGACCGTGCTCTTGATCGCGAACGCGGGCACGTCCGGAGCGCACAGATCCCCGAAACGGGCCCGATCGGGGACGTACTCCAATTGATCTGAGACGGACGTGAGCTTGACCCCCGTCAAGCTTGTCAGTGACGAGCGAATAGAAGTTACCCAGGCGCTGCTCGCCGTCGGTAACGATATCCACGCCGGCGTTTCCTGGCAGCGCACAGACTCGAGCACCGCGGCGTCAGCGACCTCGCCGAAACCCTTCGAGTCGATTGTCCCCTCTTGCCGCTGTCGCAGGGCTCGCACAAGCACAGGCGGACGCGGCCAGCTGCCGACTGTCGTTACGGGAAACAGTTTGGCTGTCAACCAATCCCTCCGTACGCTGACAAGCGTTCAGCCCTCGAAGCTGGCACTGGACTTGTTCCGGGGCCTGCCATAGCGGACCATCAGGCTGAAGGTCGACGGACTGGTCCTTCCGCCACGCTAGTCCCAGTGCAGGGAGAATGTCACCACTGGGCAAAGTGAATGAACACAGACCGGCGGGCTGGCAGGGACGACCACCCGCCGCACCAGGCAACCCCGCACGGTGACCTGGTCGATACAGTGCCCTCGGCCGACAGGCAGCTTACCAGCGCCAGTCTCGCCCAGTGCGTCGGTGTCAGCGCTGTCCTCTTCGCCGGACGGAAGATCCAGATGATCGGGCCTAAGACGCTGTATTCGAGTGCTGTTGCCTTACCGACCCGGTGGTCCGCGGCCGAAACCCGCAGATTAGGACCTTGAGCGGACCGGGTCCGCCAGGGTTCAAACGTGTTCGCGCTGCAGCCCTCGGGTGAGCCCGACCCGGAGGACGACTATACATCCCCTCAAGGGCTGCGCCAGTAGGCGGATGAGAGCGGTGCGGATCGCCCTTCCAGCGGAAGGCGCCCCGATAGCGCTGACCCACACCGCCGCATCCCCAGAGCTAGCATCGATCATGGCGAACAAGCAGACCCTCAAGGAATCCTCGCAGGATGAGGCCCGCCTAACCGAGACCGTCCGAACCGAGGCGCTCAGTGACGGAGTCTTCGCCATCACGATCACCCTCCTGGTCCTCGAGATCCACCGACCCGAGAACTACGAGCCCGGTGGCCTGCTGCACGCCCTGCTCGAGAACTGGCCCTCCTACCTGGCCTACACCGTCTCCTTCCTCTACATCGGGGTCCTGTGGCTCAACCACCACAGCCTGTTCTCCAAACTCCGCCGCATGAACCTGGGCCTTCGCTGGATTAACCTCGGCATCCTGTTCACCACCGCTATCCTGCCCTTCCCCACCGCCGTTCTGGCCTCTGCCCTGGCTCCCGGCACCAGCTCCTATGACCAGCGAGTGGCGGTAACGGTCTACGCGCTCGCCGCAGCGGCGATGTCTGCCTCCTGGCTCCCCGTCTTCCCCTACCTACGTGACCACCAGGAACTGCTGGAACCCACCGCAAGTGCGGAATACTTCCGCGCCCAGCGCCTGCGCCCGATGATCGGCGTGGCACTCTACGGCCTTGCGGTGCCCGTCGTGTGGCTCCTTGGCCCCGCGGTCGGACTGTCCTTCTTCGTCATCATGATCATCTTCCATGCGGTCACCAGCGAGGGGCTTAAGGAGGGCCCTCTCGGCCGCCTATTCCGCGTGCGTCGCGTTGACCGCAGGTGAGCCCGGCATGCTCGTGGTGGCCGTGAGCTGTCTCGACCATCGGCCGAGCCCTGGAGCGACCACCGTGGAGGAGCCTGTTCAGTCGGCAGCACAGCCTCCGGCTGACCGGCCCACCGAAATAGCCGCCGACCCGCCCGCCCATAGACAGCGATACGCATGTTCCGCGACCTCTCCGGCGCTGCAGCCGCTGCAGGCGCGCTGCCCGTGGCTGCAGTGCTTTCGCGGTTAGAACCGGTCACCCAGGCGCCCGGGCTCAGCCGACCGCGAATTCCATTCTCCTCCGCGAAGGCACGACCGGCCCCTGACCGCGCGCCGTCGCCAGGGTCCGGTCGTCCACCAGGACAAGTGCAGGACGCAGGACGATCGCCGAGAAGACATCAGTGCCGTAAATGATCCCGCCGGCAAGCACGGATATCACGATGAGCACCTGGCCGAGCGCTGTCATGTCGCGCTCTGAGTGTCTCCGAGGGTGAACGCGGGAATCATGCCGATCTGCTGGAAGAGCTCAAGGTAGTTGACCTCGTCCCAGTGCTCCGCGAACTCGCCGTTCTCGGTCCGCCAGATGTCGATGGAACGCATCTCGATCGCGTTCCCCGTCGCAGGCACACCGTACAAGGGACCATCGTGAGTGCCTCGGTAGGTGAACCGCCCGACAACGCGATCTCCGGCCACCACCAGGTCATCCATTGTCGCTTCGATGTCTGGAAACGCAGTGAAGAAGCTCGACCAGAAGGCGCGGTTGGCTTCACGTCCGTCTTCCACGAACGCGTTGTGGTTGATGTAGTCGACAGCCACAAAGCCATCGACGGCATCGGGATCGTGGTCGTTCAGCCCCTTCAGGTAACGCGCAGCGAGCGTGCGTCCGTCGGTTTGGCTGTCAGTCATGGTGATTCTCCTTCTGGATCCTTGGAAGTCAGGCCCCGGCCGCTGCGGGGGCCTGTCCGGTGGTTGTTGCGTCACGCCGCAACTCCTGCTCGTGAGGGCGAGCCGGATCGAGGCGTCCTGGGATCTTCTTCCGGGAAGAACCCCTGAGTTGTTATCAACGCTAGTATTTCTAGCATTGGTTGTCAATCTGCTAGTTCTTCTAGCGATGCTAGGATGTCTGCATGACCAGACAGGAGCGCAAAGAGCGCGAGCGAGCTCAGCGGCGCCAGATCATCGTCAACGCCGCTCGCGAGCTGGCCGAGGCCGAAGGCTGGGAGTCCGTGACCACCCGCCGGCTGGCAGATTGCATCGAATACAGCCAGCCGGTCCTCTACAGCCACTTCGAGGGCAAAGACGCCATCGTGAGCGCGGTGGCCCTCGAGGGGTTCGGCGAACTGGCCGCCGTGTTGCACAACGCCCGCGAAAAGGCCGGTTCGCCCGACGCCGAGCCGCGAGCGGTCGCCGGCGCCTACCTGGAGTTCGCGCGGGCGAACCCTGCCCTCTACGAGGCCATGTTCACCCTCAGCATCGATCTGACGTTCGCGGGATCTGACACGCCAGCTCCGCTGCATGCGGGCTTTGCCGAGCTACGTGAGGCGCTGGCGCCGTTGGCTGGCGACCGCGACGCAGAGACGTTCACCGAGGTCGCCTGGAGCGGTCTTCACGGTCTGGCGACACTCTCCCAGGCCGGGAGGCTGCGCCCAGCCCTTTACGACCAGCGCCTGGCCATGCTTATGGATCAGCTCGGCACAGTACGTGCTTGAGCACAGGAACTTGACGAACGACCATGCCGGCCAGGCAGATGCCGTCGGCGCATTACACGACGACCTGGGGCGAAGATTGCGACAGGGTCAGGTAAACGACCACTCCCGAAGTACCGGCAGGGGTCACGCAGAACGTGCCCGCAGGACATCGCATCCAACGGCTTCCCTCCCGCGCCGACCCGGGCGGAACGGAGCCACCCTCCCGGCCTGACCGGTGCCAGCTGTCAACGCGGCGCGATGGACCATTATGCAATGTGACCATTCGAGGTAGCCACTCATTCGGATCGCCGATTACGCCCACCCAGACAACCGGACCCTGGATGCCGACGCGCGCTCGGGCCGAGGTCACGGCCCGCGACGGATTTGATCGTGCCATTCAGGCGACTTGTGCCAGAGCAGCGAGTAACGCCACAGGAGGTGCCGGCGGTACCGCACGCCAGAGAGCAGGCCGCGAGCCGCGGTCCGGACCTCGGCCCAGGTCATCTCGGGGTACTTGATCGGCGCGCCCGAGTTGCCCTCGCGGTACAGGGCTCGGTAGACCAGGTTGAGCGGGATCCCGGACGCGCTCGCCAGGTAGTCGCCGAACGATCTGTCCGCCGCGAGCCCCACCACCGCGAGGCCGCCTCCCGGCCTGAGGACCCGGGCCATCGCGGCCAGCGCCACAGCGAAATCCATGTGGTGGAGCGAGGTGTTCGCGCAGACGAAATCGAAGCTGGCTGGCGGGAAGTCGTGAGCCAGGAAGTCCGCCTCGATGAACCTGACGCGGGTGTGGTCGCCGGCCTGTGCGCGGGCCAGGGCGATCATCCGGCGATCACGGTCGATCCCGGTCACCTCGGCGCAGCGCTCGGCGAGACGCCCGGCGAGCACCCCGTCGCCGCAGCCGACGTCGAGGGCCGGGCCGCAGCCGGGCGGGACGGCGCCGAGGATGATGGACTGGTAGTGCAGGTTGTGGTTCCAATAGCCGGCCGAGCCATCACGCCTCCCCGGTGCGGAGGATACCGTTGGCTCTATGCGGGCACTCATCATCGTTGATGTACAGAACGACTTCTGCGAGGGCGGCTCGCTCGCTGTGGCCGGTGGCGCCGCGGTGGCGCGCGCGATCAGCGAGCACGTGGCGAGCGAACCCGGCTACGGGCACGTGGTGGCCACCAAGGACTTCCACATTGACCCGGGCGCCCACTTCTCCGATCATCCGGACTACGCAGTGTCCTGGCCGCCGCACTGCGTGGCCGGGACGGCCGGCTCGGATTTCCACCCGAACCTGGACACCGGCGCCGTGGAGACGGTGTTCCTGAAGGGCCAGCACGCGGCCGCCTACAGCGGGTTCGAGGGCACCGACGAGAGTGGAACGCCGCTGGCCGACTGGCTGCGCGCGCACGACGTGGAGGAAGTCGACGTGGTGGGCATCGCCACGGACTACTGCGTGCACGCCACCGCCGCGGACGCGGCCCGGGCAGGCTTCGCCACCCGGGTCCTGCTCGGCCTCACCGTGGGCGTGGCCCCCCACTCGACGGCCAAGGCCATCGAGGACCTGCGCACCTGTAACGTCAGCCTCACTGGCACCCCGGCGAGCGCCTCCTAGCGGGCGCGCAATCCGGTAGAAAGTCACTCTCTACCGGATCTATCCGGTAGAGAGTGACTTTCATTGAATCCGGAGCTGGGAGCTTTGTCTCTTTTGTCCGAGTTGGGCGCCGGCCAAGCAACGTGAGCTAGCGGCCGGAGATGGCCCAGCGGCGGATGGTGTCGATGCGGTCGCGGATCTGGTCCGCGGTGGCCTGCGGGAGCGGCGGGCCGCCGCAGGTCCGGCGGAGCTCGTTGTGGATGACGCCGTGCGGCTGGCTGGTGCGATGGCTCCAGGCGCCGACCAGGCCGTTGAGCTCCTTGCGCAGGGCGGCCAGGGCCTGGTGGCTCACAGGAGGTGCTGCGGGAGGGGCCTGCGGGACGGAGGCGGGCAGGGGGGAGGCGGGCGGGGGGGTGCCGTGGTTACCGCGGGTGCGGGCGGCTAGCTGGGAGGTCTGGCGCTTGCGGAGCAGGGTGCGGACCTGGTCCGGGTCGAGCAGGCCGGGCAGGCCGAGGAAGTCCTCTTCCTCCGGCGAGCCGGCCACCGTGGCGGTGCCGAACTCGCCGCCGTCGTACAGCACCCGGTCGAAGTGCGCGGACGCGTTGAGGGCGGTGAAGGCGGGCTCGTCCAGCGGGGCGTCCGGGGTGTCGCGCTCGCGCAGCGCCTCGGCCAGCGCGAGCTCGTCCTCCTCGGCGGCCGCGCCGGCGGCGCGGAGCACGTGGTCCCGTTCGGCCTCGAGCTCGGCCGCATACGAGAGCAGGATCGGGACCGACGGCAGAAATACGGACGCGGTCTCGCCGCGCTGCCGGGCGCGGACGAACCGGCCGACCGCCTGGGCGAAGAACAAGGCGGTGGACACGCTGGTCGTGTACACGCCGACGGCGAGGCGCGGGATGTCCACGCCCTCGGACACCATCCGCACCGCAACCATCCAGCGCTCGCCGGACGAAGCGAACGCGGAGATCTTCCTGCTCGCGGTCTTGTCGTCGGACAGCACCACGACCGGGCGCTTGCCGGTGAGCCCGCGCAGCAGGGCGGCGTACGCCCGGGCGTCCTCGTGGTCGCCCGCGATGACCAGGCCGCCCGCGTCGGGCATGCCGCGGCGCACCTCGGTCAGCCGCTTGTCGGCGGCCTCCAGCACCCGGCTGACCCACTCCCCCGCCGGGTCTAGCGCGGTCCGCCAGGCCTGCGCGATCTGGCCGGAGGTCATCGGCGTGCCCAGGGTCGCGGTGATCTCGTCGCCGGCCCGGGTGCGCCAGTGCATCTCGCCCGAGTAGGCCAGGAAGATCACCGGCCGGACCACGCCGTCCTCGAGCGCGGGACCGTAGCCGTAGACGTAGTCCGAGGCGCTGCGCTTGCCGCCGCCTGGCTCGTCGAGGTAGGTGACGAACGGGATCGGGTTGGCGTCGCTGCGGAACGGCGTGCCGGTCAGCGCGAGCCTGCGCCGGGCCGGGTCGAACGCCTCGGAGACCGCGTCCCCCCAGGACAGTGCGTCGCCCGCGTGGTGGATCTCGTCGAAGATGACCAGCGTGCGCCGGTTCTCGGTGCGCTGCCTGTGCAGCGCCGGGTGCGCCGCGACCTGGGCGTAGGTGACGGCTACCCCGGCGAAGTCGGCGCCGGCCCGGCCCTGCGCGTTGCGGTACGCCGAGTCGATCGCGATGCCGAACCTGGCGGCGGCCGCCGCCCACTGGTGCTTGAGGTGCTCGGTCGGCGTGACGATGGTGAGGAACGCGACCTCGCGCCGGGCCAGCAGCTCGGCCGCCACCGTCAGCGCGTAGGTCGTCTTGCCCGCGCCGGGCGTGGCCACGAGCAGGAAGTCGCGTCTCGGCAGCCGGAAGTACTCGTGATAGGCATCCTTCTGCCAGCCGCGAAGGCCAGCAAGGAGATCATCCCGAACGGTCTGGGTTTCAGCGGAGTCAGATCGAGGGGTGGTCACGAGGCCGAAAGGTTACCCGGGCACGCCCGCCTCCGCTGGCAACGGCGCGCCGAGGTGGCCGGCGTCACTCAGCGCCGTCGTCGCCCGGGGGCAGCCCTTCGTAGATCTCCTTGCAGGTGGGGCACACCGGAAAGCGTTTCGGGTCCCGGCTTGGTACCCACACCTTGCCGCACAGCGCGACCAGCGGCGTGCCCATTACCGAGCTCTCGACGATCTTGTCCTTCTGCACGTAGTGCGCGAACCGCTCGTGATCGCCGTCGCCGTGCGACAGGTCGGGCCGGACGTCCTCGTGGACGCGCGTCTCCTGCTCGGGAAGAACCTCAGTCTCACTCACGTGGGCGAGTCTAGTCGACGGCGGGCGCGGGGAAAGGGGCGGCAAGTCCAGTCGGGTCGAGTCGCTCAGGGCCAGGCGTCTAGTTGAGGCCGGGGTCGTCAGGATACGTCGCCACGTAGGCGAGCTCGCCACCCTGGCGGCGCAGCACCGCCGGCCACAGTTGCTCCGGCTCCGGGCAGAACGCGTCGGACGGTTCGGCCGCCAGCACGTACCAGGCGCCCTCCTCGATCTCGGCCTGGAGCTGGCCAGCGGTCCAGCCGGCGTAGCCCGCGTACACGCGCAGCGAGGCGATGGCCGCGGCGAGCAGGCCGGGCGGGGCGTCCAGGTCGACCAGGCCGAGCCGGGCCACGGCGCCGGGAATGGGCTGGGCGCCGCCCTCCAGCGGGTGCCAGCCCACCGGCTCGTCGGTGCCGGGCACGTGGGCTAGGGCGAGCGCGCTGTTCGGCGAGACCGGGCCGCCGGTGAACACGACCGAGGGGTCGGTGGCCAGTTCGGTCCACGGCTCGAGCACCTGGCCCACCGGGACCTTGGTCGGCCGGTTCAGCACCACGCCGAGCGAGCCCTGCTCGGCCTCGTGCTCGACGACGAGGACGACGCTGCGGCGGAAGTTGGGGTCGCCGAGCATCGGGGTGGCCACGAGCAGCCGGCCAGCCAGGGCTTCCGATGCCATGTCGTCCATGTATCTACTATCGGTCAGGCTGCTGGGTGGCGGCGTCCCGCACCGCCACGGCGACCGACGAGGCCACGTCCGGGTGGAACACCGACGGGATGATGTAGTGCGGCCCGATCTCGTCCGGCGACACCACGTCCGCGAGCGCCTGCGCGGCGGCGATCAGCATCTCGTCGCTCACGTGCCGGCTCTGCGCGTCGAGCAGCCCGCGGAACACCCCGGGAAAGGCGAGCACGTTATTGATCTGGTTCGGGTAGTCGCTGCGGCCGGTGGCCACCACGGCGGCGTGCTCCATGGCCGCTTCGGGATCCACCTCGGGATCGGGGTTGGCCAGCGCGAACACGACGGCGTTGCGGGCCATGGCGGCGACGTCGTCGCCGGACAGGATGCCCGGCGCGGACAGCCCGATGAACACGTCGGCGCCCCGGACCGCCCCGGCCAGGTCCCCGGCGTAGCCACCGGAGTTGGTGCGCTCCGCGATCCAGCGCAGGCTGTCGTTCAGGCCCGCCCGGGCCTGGTGCACAGCCCCCCGGTCGTCGCAGACCACGATGTCGCCTGCGCTGGCGCCGGCGCCCATGAGCAGCTTGAGCACGGCGGTGCCGGCCGCGCCCGCCCCGGCCATGGCCACGCGCACCTCGGGCAGCTTCTTGCCCACCACCCGTAGCGCGTTGGTCAGCGCGGCCATCACCACGATCGCCGTGCCGTGCTGGTCGTCGTGGAACACCGGGATGTCGAGCAGCTCGCGCAGCCTGGCCTCCACCTCGAAGCAGTGCGGCGCGCTGATGTCCTCCAGGTTGATGCCGCCGAACCCGGGCGCGATCATCTGCACCGCCCGGACGATCTCGTCGGTGTCCTGGCTGTCCAGGCAGATCGGCCAGGCGTCGATGTCGGCGAACCGCTTGAACAGGGCCGCCTTGCCCTCCATCACGGGCAGCGCGGCGTACGGCCCGATGTTGCCCAGGCCGAGCACGGCCGAGCCGTCGGTGACCACGGCCACCGAGTTCCGCTTGACGGTGAGCCGGCGGGCGTCCTCGCGGTTCCCGGCGATCGCCATCGCGACCCGGCCCACGCCCGGGGTGTACGCCATGGACAGGTCGTCCCGGTTCCGCAGCGGCACCTTGGACCGCATCTCGATCTTCCCGCCCAGGTGCAGCAGGAACGTGCGGTCGCTGACCTTGTGCACGGTCACGCCGTCGATGGCGGCCAGCGCGGTCACCAGGGCCTCGCTGTGCTCTTCGCCGCGCGCGGCACAGGTGACGTCGACCCGCAGCTTGTCGCCGCGTCCGGCGGTCACGTCCAGCGCGGTCACCACGCCGCCGGCTTGCTCCACCGCCCGGGTGATGGCGCTGACCGCGCGGCCGCGGCTGGCCACCTCGAGCCGCACGGTGATCGAGTAGGAGACGCTCGGCCCCATCGCCACGTTGTTCCCGCCTTTCGCCGGAAACCAGGGTACGGCCCGCACCGCGTAGGCTGGGAAGGTGAGTATGGATTCGGTCGTCACGACGGCTCCCGACAAGGCGGACGTGGACGCGCCCGCGGTCGACGTCACCCGGCTCCGGGTCGCGCTGGCCCGGCTGGCCCGCCGCCTGCGCAAGCACGAACTGGCCGGCCTGACCCCCACCCAGCTGGCCGCGCTGGCCACGGTCGAACGGTCCGGGCCGATGCGGCTCGGCGACCTCGCCGCGGCCGAGGGCATCGCGCCGTCCACGCTCACCCGGCTGGTGACCGCGCTGGAGGAGAGCGGCTACGTTCGGCGGCACGCCGACCCGCGCGACGCGCGCGCCAGCACCCTGGTCATCACCCCGCGCGGCCACGACACGCTGGAGCGGCTGCGCACCGAGAGCACCCTGGTGCTGGCGGCGAGCCTGCAGCTGCTGTCCGCCGAGCAGCGCTCCGCGCTGGCCGACGCGCTGCCCGTGCTCGAGCTGCTGGCCGAGCCGCCCGGCGCCGACCAGGCCGGGGCGCGTTAGCTTACCGGGGGCACGCGCCCAGGCCGTTAGGTACCAAGGAGCTCAGCCAGGCGGCGGGCCAGCTCGTCACGTTCCCTCGTTACCACCACCAGCTGCCGCTCCAGCTCGATGATGCGCCGGATGGCCTGCAGCGTGATGCCCTCGTCCGCCATCGAGACCACCTGCTGGATGACGCGGATCTCGTAGCGGGTGTAGCGGCGCTGGCCCCCGGCCGACCGCTGCGGCGAGACCACCCGCAGGTCGTCCACGCGGCGCAGGAAGGCCTGCTTGACCGCGAGCATCTCGGCGACCTGCCCGACCGTGAACAGCGGGGCGTGCTCGTCGTCGAGCGGTGACGGCGCCATGGTCCTCACCTCCTGCCCAGATGGTAAGCGGCCGGCCGGGCGCATCCGCGCCGGCCGGCCGCTCGTCTACTCGGTGAGCTGCGCTGACTGTGGTCAGGCGGCGAGCTCGTCCTTGGTGTCCGCCTGGGCGATCTCGACCTTGCGGACCTCGATCTTGCGCGGCTTCGCCTGCTCGATGACCGGGATCCGGACCTCGAGGACGCCGTTGGCGTAGCTGGCCTCGAGCGCGTCGGCGTTCAGGGTCTCCGGCAGCCGCAGGCGGCGGGTGAACGCGCCCATCGTGCGCTCGCGCACGAAGAACTTGTCGTTCTCGGTCCGCTCTTCCTCGCGCTTGCCGCTGATCGTCAGGATCCCGCGGTCCACGGTGACCTCGAGCTGCTCGGGGTCGATACCGGGCACGTCAAGCTTCAGCGTGACGTCGCCCTCGTGCCGCACGACGTCCAGCGCCGGGGCCGAAGCCTGGCCGAACGCGTTGCGGGCCAGACGCTGGAAGTCCCGGGTGAACGGGTCAAACCTGGTGTAGTACATCTTGCCTCACCTCCGAAAAATGGATTTGCGGAGGATTCGGCCGGGAGCCCGGATTCGCATCCTCCAGTCGCAAGCAACTTACAACTGGAGTTGCATATTCCCTTATATCAGGCTAATAAGGTTTCCGTTCTCAGAACAGCAGCGAGGACAGGGCCGAACGGGCCTTCTTGACCTGCTGATCGTTCGGCGGGAGGAGCTCGAATAGGCCGACCAGGTGCACGCGGGCCTGGTCGCGTTCCTCACCCGAGGTCCGCCGCACCACGCCGAGCAGCCGGTTGAACGCCTCCTCGATCCGGCCCGTGGCCATGTCGATGTCGGCCACCCGGGCCTGGGCCTCGACGTCGGCGGGGTGTTCGGCCGCGTCCCGGCGGGCCTTGGCCTGGTCGTAGGAGCTGACCCGGCGGATCAGGTTGACCTGGGCCAGCCCGGTCTTGGCCACCGGGTCGGCCGGGTTGACCGCGAGCTCCTGCTCGAACGCCTGGGCCGCGCCGTCCAGGTCGCCGCGCTCCATGGCCGCGCGGGCGTCGGCGTAGGCCACGGGAATCTCGGGACCCGCGTCCATGGGGAGCCGGGCATCGGCGTCGGTCTGGGCGCCGTCCGGCACGTCTTCCGCGGCCCCGGCCGGGGCCGACAGCTGCATGCCCATCTTCTCCGCGGCCGCCAGGACCTGGCCGATCCACTGCCGGACCTGGCCCTCGGGCATGGCGCCGAGGAAGCCGTCCACCAGCTGGCCGCCGATGACCGCCACCACCATGGGGATGCTCTGCACCTGCAGCGCCGCGCTCAGCTGCGGGTTGGCGTCCACGTCGACCTTGGCCAGGATCCACTGGCCGCCCGCCTCGGCGGCGAGCTTCTCCAGCACGGGGGAGAGCTGCTTGCACGGGCCGCACCACTCCGCCCACAGGTCCATGATGACGGGGGTGGTGCGGGAGCGCTCCACCACGTCGGTGTTGAAGGTTTCCTCGGTCACGTCGATGACGAGCCCGTTGCCGCCCGGGACTGGGGCGCCGGGCTGGGACGGTGACTGGGCCGCCTGCTGCCTGCGCTGCGCGGCCGCCTGGCGCGCACCCAGATCGACGGCTCCGTAAAGCGAAAAATCTCGCGGCTGCATGATCCCATCCTGCCGTATGTGCACTACTCGCTGATCCGGACCCGGCCGTTGAGCCGGCCCTGGCCGCGGGACGCTATGAATATGGACTTCCTGGGCGTTCTAACGCCGTGGGACCCGGTTTCATGTCCGGGGCCGTCACAGGGCGCGGCCGAGGTAGGTGACCGTGGTCTGGCCCGGGCCGGCGACCTCGAGCGGGCGGAAGCCGAGGCGGTGGTAGAAGCCGAGGGCCCTGGTGTTGGCCGTGGTCACGCTGACGTGCACCCCCGATGCCCCGGCCTGGGCCGCCGCCGCGTAGAACGTCTCCATCATGGCCCGCCCGTGGCCGGCCCCCTGGAACGGCGGCAGCAGGTCGATGTGCAGGTGCGCCGGGTACGCCTCCAGGCCCGGCCAGACCAGCCGCTCCGGCCGGTAGTGCAGGGCAACCATCTGTTCATCCGGGCTGGCCGGCGGGTCCGGCGGGACCTCGTACCGGCCGGCCAGGTGGGGGATCCAGCGCGCCCGGTAGGCGCGGGCGAACGCGGCCGTGTCCGGCGTCCCGATCACGTAGCCGACCGCCCGTTGCCCGTCGTCCAGGACGAAGGCGAAATCCGGCTCCAGGAAGACGTACGGCCCGGCGAACAGGTCGGGCATCAGGTCGTCGCTGTGGTACTTGCCCCGGGCATCCCCGCCGACGTCGGCGGTCCGGACGCAGACGTCGTAGACCGCGGCGTGATCGCTCGCGCGGTACGGCCTGATCACGGCTGGTTTCTGGTGCATTCTCTGACTATAGTCAGAGAATATGGAGCAGGCGATGATCGACCAGGTCCGGCGGTTCAACCGGGCCGTCACCCAGCGAGCCGGCGCATTGGACGACGAGTTCCTGGCCCGCGGCCGCCCGCTGGGACAGGCCCGGGTGCTGTGGGAAATCGGCCCGGACGGCCGCGACGTCAGGGACCTGCGCGCCCGGCTGGACCTGGACTCGGGCTACCTGAGCAGGCTGCTGCGGGCGCTGGAGCGGGACGGGCTGGTCACCGTCGAGGCGAACGAGGCAGACGGGAGAATCAGGACGGCGCGGCTCACCGTCGCCGGCCAGGCCGAACGGGCCGAGTTCGACCGCCTCTCCGACGACGCCGCCGTCTCGCTGCTCGGGCCGCTGAGCGAGCGGCAGCGTGGCCGGCTCGTCGCCGCCATGGCGGAGGTGGAGCGACTGCTGGGCGCCTCGGCCATCGTGACCGGCGTGCGCGACCCGAGGGACCCGGACGCGCGGCGCTGCCTGCGGGCCTACGAGGACGAGCTGGCCGGGCGTTTCGACGGCGGCTTCGACCCGGCCCGGAGCATCTCCGCGGCCGATCACGAGATGACCCCGCCCGCGGGGCTGTTCCTGATCGCGACGCTGCACGGGGAGCCGGCCGGCTGCGGCGCGCTGAAGTTCCATCCGGGCGCGCCTGCCGAGGTCAAGCGGATGTGGGTCGCGCCCGCGGTCCGCGGCCTCGGCCTCGGCCGCCGGCTGCTGGCCGAACTCGAGGCCCAGGCCGCGGCGCACGGGGTCCGGGTGCTCCGGCTGGAGACCAACCAGGCGCTGACCGAGGCGATCTCGCTGTACCGGGCGGCCGGCTACCGCGAGGTGCCGGCCTTCAACGACGAGCCCTACGCGCACCACTGGTTCGAGAAGAGCCTCTAGGCCGGCGCGGCCCTGCGGTTATTCTTCGGCGGCGGCGAGCACGGACAGCAGCCGGCCGCGGTGTACGGCCAGCCAGGTCTGGCTGGCCTCCAGGACCGCCACGCGGTCGGCGACGTCGCTCAGCACTGACTGGCCGCGGCGCCACCGGCCGGCCCGCCAGAACACCGAGCCGACGCAGCGCGCCACGAGCAGGTCCGGCACGGCCATGATCTCAGCCTGCCCCAGGCTCAGCACCGCGGCGTACCCCCGGACCAGGGCGGCGGCGCGGCGCGCCCAGCCGGGCCCGGCCAGCGCGCCGGATAGCAGCAACGCGACCTGCAGGTCCTGCACCCGCGCGTCCGGTCCGGCCAGCTCGAAGTCGAGCACCCCGGACATCTCGCCGGTGCACTCGTCGACGAGCGCGTTCGAGGCGCCCAGGTCGCCGTGCACGACCTGGACCGGCAGGTCAGCCGCTGTCGTTTGCGCCTGAGCGCAGACCTGTTCGGCCGCCGCCTCCAGTCGACGGATCTGGGCCGTGGGCACGCCCGCGCCGCGCAGCGCCCGGGCTAGCTCGCCGGCCCGCGGGGCGTCGGGGTGCGCTCGCAGCGGATCGCCGCGCCAGTCCTGCGGGGCATCGGACCACGCCACCGGCCGCAGCGCCCGGCTGAGCAGCCCGATCGCCCGGCCGAACCGCTCCAGCGCGGGATCGGCGGCCAGCTGGGGCCGCACGCCGGGGATCCACCGGCATAGCGTGGCGGGGCCGGCCGGCGTCTCGGCGACCGTGTCTCCGCCCAGCGTGACGACCGGCTCGGGAACGCCGAATGGCAGCCCGGCCGCGCGCAGCCGGCCGAGCAGCCGGTGCTCGGCGCGGGCCTGGTCCGCCGACAGGTTCTGGCTGATCCGCAGCACCCAGCGGCGACCGCAGTGCGCCACCGTATAGGTCTGGTTGTTGCAGCCGCGCTCGGCCCGGGTCAGTTCGGCGTCCGCCGGGATGCCCCAGCGGGCGAGCAGCCCGGCCGGGGTTTCGAGGCGCGGCCCGGACACCATAAAACGAGCCTAGGCGGGCAAGCGCGGCTCTCGCCACGACGGCGGCCCAGCCCGGCGCCGTGCTACCGCTCACCGCTACCCAGCTAAGGCGGCGGCTACCAGCTGAGGCAGCGGCCTCGCCTGGAGCAAAGGCGGACTTCAGTCACGCAGGTACCACCAGTGCCTCACCCTCACGGCGCGGGGGCATCCTTACCGTCGTCGAAAGCGCCATGCCACTGCGCCGCGGACGCGGCAGGAGCGCACACGCCGCAGAAGACGCTCCGGTTCCTCTGGCGCCGTCTGTACCAGGACCATACTGCATGGATGTCCCAGCCATGTCGCTGGAGGTGCATGAACGAGGCATTCATGTCGTTACTGCGGGCGGGACCGGGCCGGGGGGCGAGGGATCAATGGTCACGAGAGTCGACCGGTAACTCAGGAGCACCACAGCTGAAGGGCTGGGGCTGGCCGGGTTGGCGCTGGGTCGGCTGGCGCTGGGTCGGCTGGCGCTGGGTGGGCTGGCCCTGGGTGGGCTGGCGCTGGGTGGGCTGGCCCTGGGTGGCCGGGGTTGCGTTCGGCGGGCTTGCGCGGAAGGTTTGGTTGCTCTAGAGTAACCGTTGCTGATGAGTAACCAATCTGCGGATGCCGTGTTCGACGCGCTGGGCGAGCCGGTACGGCGGCGCATCCTGGAACTGCTGCGCGAGGGCCCCACGCCGGTGGGGCGGCTGGCCGAGCGGCTGCCGGTGGGCCGGCCCGCGGTGAGCAAGCACCTGCGGGTGCTCAGCCACGCCGGGCTGATCGAGCACCGCAGCGCGGGCACCAGGAACCTGTACGCCCTGGCCCCGGACGGGATGGCGGCCGCGCAGCAGTGGCTGGTCGGGACCTGGGATACCGCCCTGGCCGCCTACGCCGCCGAGGTCAGCCGCCGCCGGAGCGAACCGTCCGCGCCCGAGCCGAGGAGCCGCCCGTGAGCACCGTCCCGCCGATCCGCAGGGAGATCCTGGTCGACGCTGACCCGGCCGTCGCGTTCGAGGTGTTCACGGGCGCGATCGGCCAGTGGTGGCCGGTGGAAGAACACAGCGTGCACGGCAAGGGCGGCGCGGTGGCGTTCGAGGACGGGCGGCTCGTGGAGCGCTCGGCTGACGGGGAGGCCGTCGTCTGGGGCACCGTCACCCGCTGGGATCCGCCGGCGGCGGTGGCCTTCACCTGGCATCCCGGCCGGCCCGCCGAACGGGCCAGCTACGTCGCGGTCACATTCGGTGCCGAGGGCAGCCAGACGCTGGTCCGGCTGGAGCACACCGGCTGGGACGCCTACGACGACCCCGCCGCCGCCCGGGCCGAATACGACCACGGCTGGCCGCTGGTGCTCGGCCGCTACCAGGAGCACGTCGGCGAGGCCGGCGACACGTGGGTAGCCCTGCTGCATCGTCCCGGGCCGGCCGCCCCTGTTAGCGGATCCCTGTTCTCCGATCCGCGGTTCGGCCAGCACGTGGCGTTCCTCAACCGGATGCACGAGGCCGGCTACCTGGTCGCGGCGGGTCCGCTGACCGACGCGGCGGGCGAGGGCATGACGATCCTGCGGCTGCCCGGCGCGGGGCAGTTCGGCGAGGCGACCAGGCTCGCGACCGAGGACGACGCCAGCGTGGCGGGCGGATTTCTCGCCGTCACCGTCCGGCCGTGGCAGGTCATGATGACGGCGGGGTCGTGAGGTAGCGTCGTCGGGGAGGTGACCGATGACGGATCTGCCGCGGCTGATCAAGCCGATGCTGGCCAGCCTGCGCCACGAGTTCCCGGCCGACGAGGAATCATACGGCTGGGAACTGAAGTGGGACGGGCTGCGCGCGGTCGCTTACGTCGAGAGCGGAAAGGTCCGGTTGATCTCGCGTAACGACAAGGACATGGCGGCGAGTTATCCCGAGCTCGGCGTGCTCGCCGAGCGGACCGGCGCGCCGGTGATCCTGGACGGCGAGATCGTGGCGCTGCACGGCGGACGGCCCGACTTCGGCCTGCTGCAGTCGCGGATGCACGTGTTGCGGCCGCAGGAGGCGCTGCTCCGCTCCGTGCCGGTCCAGTACTACGTTTTCGACCTGCTGCACCACGGCGAGGAGTCGCTGACCGGCTCGCCTTACACCGAGCGGCGAGTGCGGCTCGAGGACCTCGGCCTGAACTCCGACCCGGTCCACACCCCGCCATGGCACCGCGGCGGCGCGGATAAGGTCCTGGCCGAGAGCATCGCCAAGGGCCTGGAGGGAGTCGTGGGCAAGCCGCTGGGTTCGGCCTACCATCCGGGTCAGCGGCGGGACTGGATCAAGATCAAGAACGTCAAGCAGCAGGAGGTCATCGTGGCCGGCTGGAAGCCGGGCGAGGGCCGCCGCGCCGACATGATCGGCTCGCTGCTGCTGGGCGTCAACGACGACGACGGCCAGCTCAGGTACGCAGGACACGTCGGCACCGGATTCACCGACGACATGCTCGCCGACCTGAGCGAGCAGCTGGCGCCGCTGGGGCGTGAAACCAGCCCGTTCGGTACCAAGATCCCCAACCTGGCCGCCCGGGATGCCCGCTGGGTCGAGCCCAGCCTGGTCGGCGAGGTCTCCTTCGCCGAGTGGACTTCCGACGGGATCCTGCGCCAGCCGAGCTGGCGCGGGCTGCGGATCGACAAGGAGCCCGCCGCGGTGCACCGCGAGGATTAGCCCGGCGGGCCGGCGTAACCGCGGGTGTAGGCGTAGTGCACGGCCTGGCCGCGGTCGCGTGAGCCGGTCTTGGCGAAGATCCGGTTGACGTGCGTCTTGACCGTGGCCTCGCTGACGAACAGGGCCCGGGCGATCTCCCGGTTGGACTTGCCCGCCGCGATCAGCCGGAGCACCTCAGCCTCGCGCGGCGTCAGGTCATCGTCGGCCGGCGCCGGCGCGGCCGGGACGGCGGCGGGCGCGCGGACGGCGGCCGACAGCAGCCGCTGCTGCACCGCCGGGTCGAGCACCGCCTGCCCGGCCGCGGCGGCCAGCACGGCCCGGCCGATCTCCGCCCGGGTGGCGTCCTTGGTCAGGTAGCCGAGCGCGCCCGCCTGCAGGGCGGCGATGATCGAGTCGTCGTCGGAGTAGGTGGTCAGCACGACCACCTGGGTCTGCGGGTGGCTGGCCCGGATGCGCCGGGTGGCTTCCACTCCGTCGCATCGCGGCATGTTCAGGTCCATGAGGGCGACCTGCGGGTTCTTGGTCGCGACGGCCTCGACGGCAGCCTCGCCATCCTCCGCCTCGCCGATCACCGCGATCCCGGGCAGGGTGCCGAGCAGCAGCACCAGGCCCTCGCGGACGGCGGACTGGTCGTCCGCGACGACAACGGTGACGGCGTCGGTGTTCTCGGTCATGCTGGAATTGTGAGGTCGATCCGCCAGGTGCCGTCCGCCGGCCCCGCCTCGAGCGTGCCGCCGACCAGCGCGGCGCGCTCTTTCAACCCGGTCAGGCCGGCGCCGGCGCCGGTTTCCGCGAGCGGCCCCGTGTGGCCGGCCGGCGGCAGCGGGCTGGCCACGCTGACCGTGACCTGGCCGGGCTCGAAGCCGAGGCCGAGCGTCACCGGCTGGCCCGGCGCGTGCTTGCGCGCGTTGGTCAGCCCTTCCTGCGCCGTCCGGTAGGCGACGTGGGTAACCTGCTCCGACAGCGGCCGCGGCAGGCCGGTGACGGTCAGGTTGATGGCCGTGTCACCAGCCGTCTGGTACTGAGCGGCCAGCGAGGCCAGCTGGTCGGGCAGCGGCGCCGCGTCCTCGCGCAGCGCCAGGATGGCCCCGCGGGCCGCGGCCAGGCCCTCCCGGGTCAGCGTCCCGGCCCGGTCGATGCACTCTTTGGCCTTGATGAGCTCGGGGTTGTCCGCGGGGAGTGATTCCGCCGTCAGCAAGCCCTCGGCGGCCTGCAGGTTGACCGACACCGCGGCCAGCGAGTGGGCCAGCACGTCGTGGATGTCGCGGGCGATCCTGGCTCGCTCGGCCAATGCGGCGGCGTGGGTTTCAGCCTCCCGGGCACGCTGGGTCTCGGCCAGCATGCGCTCGGCTTGTTCGGCCCGGACCATGAACTCCCGGCGGGTCAGGGCCACGCTCCACAGGCCGGCGTAGGCGAACGTGTAGCCCAGGAGCGCGCCGGCCGGGGCACCGGTAGCCAGCCCGGTGATCAGGAACGCGGCTATTGTCCCGGCCGTGATGGCCATCGACGCCTCGGTCCGCAGCCGGACGCCCGCGCTGAAGGCGGCGGCGCAGCCGACGGCCACGGCGGGGCTGCTGGGTGACAGGCCGGCCAGTACGCCGCCGGCCCCGGCCATCACGATCAGGCCGGAGAGGTTCAGCCCTCGCCTGGTGCCGACGTGACCCGCCAGCATCCAGACGATCCACCCGGCGGCCGAGAGGGCGAGCGCGACCGCGATGGCCACGCCGCGGGCGCTGTCCGTGCCGGGCCGCGGGCTGGCCAGGGAGACGGTGATGATCACGACGACGAGGCCGAACCCGCGCACGAGGTCGACCACCCGGGTGAATTCCATCCTGGGGGTCCCCGAGGCCGGGTCTTTCCGCGTCACGAACACGCTTATCAACGTAGCTCGCCGAGGCCCGCGCGTGCCCGGCCGGGCGGGTTGACCTGGGGTTGACTCCGGGTGGACGCGGCGGCCGCCTGCGGTCTCCACCCGGGCTGCACCCACGGTCAAGCCGCAGGCCGACGCGGTTCCAACCGCTCCGTTCCTAGCGTGGCAGACATCAGCTAAACACCTCATCAAGGAGCTCGAAGTGGACGCCAGCGTCTGGATCCTCAACCTCGTCATCCTGGCCGCTGTCCTGTTCAGCGACATGGGCCAGCACAAGGTCAGCCGGCTGCGGCTGCTGCGCCCGTTCATCACCGCGGCGGCCATAGTCCCGTTCTTCATCAAGGGCGTCGCGGTCTCGGGCAACGGACTGGCGCTCGAGATCGCCGGGGCGGCCACGGGCCTGGTCCTCGGCATCCTCGCCGCGGCGCTGATCCGGGTGCGCTACGACGCGCCGTCCGGCCAGGCCGTCTCCCGCGCCGGCCTGCCGTACGCGCTGGTCTGGATCGCCGTGGTGGCCGGCCGCCTGTACTTCGCCTACGGCGCCAACCACGTGTTCAGCGCCCAGCTCGGCAGCTGGCTGGCGGCCACTCACATCAGCGTGGGCGCCCTGACCGACAGCCTCATCTTCCTGTCCATTGCCATGCTGTTCGCCCGGACCGCGGTCCTCGCGGCCAAGGCCCGCGCCGCCACGGCCCGCGCCGCCACGGCTCGCGGCCGGCAGGCCGGGAGCCCGGCCGGAACGAGCCACCCGGTCGAAGTCCGCTGACTTCAGCCGCCGGGGGCAGTGCCCGGCGGGGCCCGGTACCGGGCCCCGCCGGGCACTTCGCTGTGGCCGCGACTAGCCTTGGTCACGGCCTGGTCGTTGATCGGCTGGCGCGGCGGACGGGAGTGGGATGACATCGGCACCGCTGAAGTTCGGCCTGGTCGGCACCGGATACTGGGCGCGCATCGCGCACGCCCCGGCGCTCGTTCTGACCGAAGGTATCGAGCTGACCGGGATCTGGGGCCGGGACCCGCGGGCCGCGGCCGTGCTCGCGGCGGAGCATGGAGCCACCGCTTATGCCGAGATCGATGCGCTGCTGGCGGCCGTGGACGGCGTCGCGTTCGCGGTCCCGCCGGATGTGCAGGCGCCCATCGCCGCGGCCGCCGCGCGGGCAGGCAAGCACCTGATGCTTGAGAAGCCCATTGCCCTTGCGGAGGCCGAGGCGGACGATCTGGTCGCGGCGGTCGCCGAGGGCCAGGTCGCGTCGGCCGTCTTCTTCACCCTAAGGTTCCGGGCGGACATGCGGGCCTGGCTGGCCGACGTCACCGCGCGCGGCGGCTGGGCGGGCGGCCTGACCTCGTGGTTCGGGTCGTCGCTGCTCGAGACCAGTCCGTTCAACACGCCGTGGCGGCGCGACAAGGGCGCGCTGTGGGACCTCGCCCCGCACATGATCTCGCTGCTGTGGCCCGCGCTCGGCCCGGTCACGTCGGTGACCGCCGACGCGGGTCCGTCCGACGTCAGCCACCTGATCCTGCACCACGGGGGCGGGGCCAGCAGCACGGTGACGGTGACGCAGAACGGGGGCGAGGCGGCCGCGGGCTTCGAGGCGTACCTGTGGAGCGATCGCGGCCGGTCGGAGGCGCCGCCGTTGCTGCCCGACCCGGTGCCGGCGCTGAGCACCGCGCTGACCGAGCTCGCCGCGAACATCCGCTCCGGGCGGACCGAACATCCGTGTGACGTGAGGTTCGGCCGGGATGTGGGTCGCGTCGTCGCCGAGGCGCAACGCCAGATCGACCAGCGGCGGCAGGGCTAGGCGGGCGGCCAGCGGGCTGGTCACACCAGCAGTCACGGTAGCATCTCTTGTGCTACGGTGACACGATGAGTGACCCACCGGACAACGAGCGGGATCCGCGGCCGGTGAGCGCCGGGCAGCGCGGCCTGGGCAGCCGGGCCGCGGCCCGGACCAGGGAACCCGGCCGGCCCGCGTCGCGCGCCGAGCCCGCCGGGCGGACCGGGTCCCGGCACCGCATCGGGATCAGGGAACTTCGCCAGCACGCGAGCGTGTACGTCGACCTCGCGGAAAAGGGCTACACAGTGGACATCACGAACCGCGGACGGCTGGTGGCCCAGCTCGTCCCGGTCACGGAACCGGGTAGCCCGCTGGAACGCCTGATCGCGGCCGGGATCATCGAGCCGGCCGAGGAACCGGGCGGCGTCGGCGACCTCGAGCCCTATCCATCGCGGAGGGCTCAGCCGTGATTTACCTCGACTCCTCCGCGCTAGTCAAGCTGGCCCTGACCGAACCCGAGTCGGCAGACCTGGCGCGCTGGCTGGCCGAGCGCGATGGCCAGCCGCTCGTGTCCAGCGCACTGCACCGGGCGGAGGTGCCCCGCGCCGTTTGGCAGGCCGAACCCGGCGCGCTGCCGCGCAGCTACAAGGTGATCAAGCGGATCGCGCGGGTGGCGCTGAGCCCGAACGTGCTGGACGATTCGGCCACGCTGCCGCCGCAGGCACTGAGCCCGGCCCACGCCATCCACCTCGCCTCGGCGCTGGCCGTCAAGCGCGACCTGACCGCGTTCGTGAGCTACGCCGGGCCGCTGCTCGCCGCGGCGCGGGATGCCGGGCTGCCGGTCGTGTCGCCCGGTTCGGCCTGACGAGTCCAAGCCTGACGAGTTCAAGCCTGACGAGTCCAAGCCTGACGAGTTCGGGCTTGTGGAGTGATCGCTGTGAGCCGTGGTGCATGAGCGGCACGTGGTGACCCCGGCCAGGTAAAGATCGTGGTTGATCCGGGTTATGAGGTTGATCCGGTGCACTATAGACCCCCAAATCAACCACGAAGCCTGGATCAGCCACGTTAATTTGCAACCTTACGAATAAATATACGAGACCTGCGATGGATGAGACTGTTGTGGCTCGTGAAGCAGAAGTGGCGGGGACGCCGGGGGCGGTTAGGACGCCGGGGCGGTTAGGACGCCGGGGGCGGTTAGGACGCCGGGGGGTTAGAAGGAGGCGGGTTCGGTGTAGGCGCCCCACTCGGTGCGGAGGGCGCCGCAGATCTCGCCGAGGGTGGCTTCGGCGCGGGCGGCGTCCAGCATGGGCGGGACCAGGTTCGCGTCGGTGCGCGCGGCGGCGACCAGGGCGGACAGGGTCGCGTCGACGGCTCGCTGGTCGCGTTCGGCGCGGCGGGCGGCGAGCAGCTTGACCTGCTCGCGCTCGACCTCGGGGCTGATCCGCAGGATCTCCAGCGGCTGGGCCACGGTGCCGGTGTGGGCGTTCACGCCGACGATCTTCTTCTCGCCCTTTTCCAGCTTCTGCTGGTAAGCGAACGAGGCCTCGGCGATCTCGCCGGTGAACCAGCCGTTCTCGATGCCCTGCAGGATTCCGTCGGTCATCGAGCCGTCGCAGCTCATCTCGCGGATCCGGGCGAAGATCGCCTCCGCCTCGGCCTCGAGACGGTCGGTCAGCGCCTCCACGTACCAGGATCCGCCGAGCGGGTCGGAGACGTTCGCCACGCCGGTCTCCTCCATGATCACCTGCTGGGTGCGCAGCGCGGTCTCGGCGGCGGCCTCGCCGGGCAGCGCGAGCACCTCGTCCAGGGCGTTGGTGTGCAGCGAGTTGGTGCCGCCCAGCACCGCGGCCAGCGCCTCGACCGCGGTGCGGACGATGTTGTTGTCCGGCTGCGGCGCGGTCAGCGAGACGCCCGCGGTCTGGGTGTGGAAGCGCAGCCACTGGGCCCGCGCGGTCGTGGCGCCGTACACGTCACGCAGCCAGCGCGCCCAGATCCGGCGGGCGGCCCGGAACTTGGCGATCTCCTCGAAGAAGTCGATGTGCGCGTCGAAGAAGAACGACAGGCCGGGGGCGAACTCGTCTACGTCCAGGCCGCGGGACAGGCCAAGCTCCACGTAGCCGAACCCGTCGGCCAGCGTGAACGCCAGCTCCTGGGCGGCCGTCGAGCCCGCTTCCCTGATGTGGTATCCGGACACCGACAGCGGCTTGTAGCGCGGGATGTTCTGGCCGCAGTACTGCATCAGGTCGCCGATGAGGCGCAGGTGCGGCTTCGGCTCGAACAGCCACTCCTTCTGCGCGATGTACTCCTTGAAGATGTCGGTCTGCAGGGTCCCGTCCAGCCTGGACAGATCCGCGCCCTGGCGCTCGGCGGCCACCAGGTACATGCAGAAGACCGGGACGGCCGGGCCGCTGATCGTCATCGAGGTGGTCGTGCCGGCCAGGTCGATGCCCTCGAACAGGACGTCCATGTCGGCGGCCGAGTCGATGGCCACGCCGCAGTGCCCGACCTCGCCGAGGGAACGGGGGTCGTCGGAGTCGCGCCCCATCAGGGTCGGCATGTCGAAGGCCACGGACAGGCCCGCTCCCCCGGCGGCCAGCAGCATCTTGTACCGCTCGTTGGTCTGCCGCGCGTTGCCGAACCCGGAGAACTGGCGGATCGTCCACGGCTTGCCGCGGTAGCCGGTGGCGTGGATGCCCCGGGTGAACGGGAACTCCCCCGGCCAGCCGATCCGGTCGAAGTCCGGCACCACGGCGCCGTCCGGCGGTCCGTAGACCGGATCGACCTCGAGCCCGGACAGCGTGCTGAAGTCCGCGTCGCGTGTGGCCGCCTGGTCGAAGCGGCGCTGCCAGCGCTCGCGTCCCGCGTCCGGGCCGGCTTGAGCGTCCATCGTCCCCTCCCAAAAATAGTAGGACGTCCTACTATTTTGAGTGTACAGCGGAGAGGGGGTTGCGTCGTACCAGGGAAGCGCGCGGAGCGGGGAGGGGGGCGGAGCGCGCGGAGCGGGACGAGGGCGGACACCTCGGTCCGTTCGGAAAAAAGAAATTTCTGTGCAACCAATGAGGGCGTTTCCTCGTCTCTTAAGAGCGCGAGGCCGGGGCTGGGTCTCGCGCGCAGCGGGGCCCGGACGTCACGGGGGCGCGCCCGGGCCAGTCGTCGAGGAAAGGCCCAGGCACACCAGCAAGACAACCAGCAGGGAACCCAGCAGAGCCGCAGGCAGCGAGCAGGCTCCGGCGAGCAGCCTCGCCGGGCAGGAATGTGGTAAAGGTTGCCGTATCACACGGGTGTTCTCCAGGACACCCCGACCGGCCCCGACATGATCCTCATGCCGGGCGGGCGAGCGGGACGCCAGACCGCGTCGTTCCCACCTGCCGGGAACTTCATCAAGGGAGATCCGGTGGGCACCGCTGGCGAGGTTCAAGGGGTCGACGCGGACGCCGTCGAAGAGCTGTTCAAGGGCGTCTACCCCAAGCTGGCCGGCTGGGTCAGGCGGCTGGTCGACGACGACGACACCGCGCACGAGATCGCGTCCGAGGCGTTCGTCCGGCTGCTGTCCCGGTGGACCAGGGTGGACAGCCCGCAGAGCTACCTTTATATGATCGCGACCAACCTGATACGCGATCACTGGCGCAAGGCCGAACGGGAGCGGCGGGCCATCCGCAGCGTCACCGCGGGCGCGGTGCTGGACGAGGTGGCCTACCCGGTACAGGACGTGGACGTGCGCAACCTCATCGCCTCGCTGCCGCCGCGGCTGCGCGACCCGTTCCTGCTGCACTACTACGGGGGGTTCGGGATCCGGGAGGTCGCCACGCTGCTGCGGCGGCCGGAGGGCACCATCAAGGCGGATCTGTTCGCGGCGCGGGCCCGGCTGAAGACACTACTGGGGCAGCGCGATGCCTGACCGTCACGACGACGTGGACGCCTGGCTGAGCGAGCGGATCGAGCCGCTGCCGCCGCCGCCGGGGACGTTCGACCTGATCAAGCGCAGGGCGCGGCGCCGCAAGTACCGCAAGCTGGCCATCACCGCGGGCTCGGCGGCGGTAATCGTGGCCGCGGCGGTGACCGTGCCCCGGGTGGTCAACCTGCCGGTGCTGAACCCAAAACCTGCGGCGGCCCCGGTCGGGGCCCAGAGCCAGAGTACCGTCCCCTCGACCAGCAGCAGCGCCTCTGGCCAGGGGTCGGCGGCGGCGAGTTCGACCGTGCCGGTCAACGCGCCGGTGCCGGGTAACTTCCGGCCCACCTCGGTCACCTTCGTCGGCCCGCACACCGGCTGGGTGATCGGCCAGGCCCTCACGCCGGGCCACTGCGCCACCCAGTTCTGCACGTCGCTCGCGCGTACGAACGACGCGGGCAAGACCTGGACCGGCGTGCCCGCGCCGATGGCCGGCGCGCCGGACGGGGCGTCCGGGCTGAGCCAGATCAGGTTCCTGGACCTGAAGAACGGCTGGGCCTACGGGCCCCAGCTGTACGCCACCCACACCGGCGGCGAGACCTGGGCGCAGGTCGACACCGGCGGGCTGCGGGTGACGGCCCTGGAGACGGTGGGCGACCGGGTGTTCGCGCTGTGGGCGTCGTGCACCGGCGACGGGCCCGCGTACGCCGCCGGCTGCACCAGGTTCACGCTCTACTCGGCGCCGGCCGCGGGCGGGACCTGGGCCCCAGTGGGCGCCTCGACCACCGGACTGACCAACGGAGCGGCCCGCGAGGCGGCCCAGCTAGTGCTCACCGGCAGCCGCGGCTACCTGCTCGCGCCGGGCGGGGAGCTGTACTCGGGCCCGGTCGACGGCAGCGGGCCGTGGACGCGGGTGAGCTCGCTGGTCGCCTCGTGCCCGGTCGGCCCGGCCCGGGGGAACGGGCAGCCGACCGGGGCGCTGCTCGGCGCGGTGAACGCCAGCCACCTCATCCTGGCCTGCCTCTCGGCCAGCAGCGGGACGAGCCCGTCGGTCTCGACCCAGCAGAAGTTCGTCTACTCCTCGAAAAACGACGGGATGAGCTGGGAGCAGATGCCCACGGCCCCAGCCGCCGGGGTGGCCTTCGGGCTGGCCGCCAGCCCGACGCAGAGCGTGATGCTCGCCACCGACCAGGGCATCGACCTGCTGCCCGCGGGTGAGATGAGCTGGCGGACGGCGGGCGTTCGAGGGGGCGCGCCGGGCGGCGGGTTCCGTTACATCGGCATGACCACCGATGATCAGGGCATCGCGTTGCCCGCCGACCCATCGGCCGGCACGGTCTGGTTCACCTTCGACGGCGGGCAATACTGGACGGCCTCCCGGCTCAACGGTTCCTAGGTCGCTTCCTGTGCCCCGGGGACGAAATCGCCGGCCGCCAGCCGCAGCTGGAGGAACAGGTCGAAGATCTCCTTGAGCTGGCCGGGCTCGTACCCGCCGAGGCCGAACTCCGCCGCCATCAGGTCCCGGGTGGCCCGCTCCACCACATCCCGGCCCGCGTCGGTGATCTCGGCCAGACGGCCCCGGCCGTCGGAGGGGTTCGGCCTGCGGACCACCATCTGCTGGCGTTCCAGGCGGCTGATGATGTTGGTGACGCTGGTGGGGTGCACCATCAGCCGCTCGCCGATCACCCCGAGCGGCAGCGCGCCGCGGCGGCTGAAGGTGAGCAGGACCAGCGCCTCGTAGCGCGCGAACGTCAGCCCGTACGGCCGCAGCAGCGCGTCGAGCTCGCCGAGCAGGATCTGCTGGGCGCGCATGATCGAGGTGACCGCGGCCATCGACGGTGAGGGACCGAACCTGCGTTCCCAGATCTGGGCCGCCCGGTCGATCGGGTCAAACGGCAATTCCAGCGGCTTACTCACGGGTACAACCGTAGGGCCTATTTACTGATCCAGCAGTTCATCGGCGGCCTGGAACGGGTCCAGGGTGCCGTCGGCGACCTGGCCGGCCAGTTCGTCGAGCCGGCTCGCGGCCAGCCGCCCGCGCAGCGCGGCGAAGGCCAGCGCGGTGAGCTCCTCGCGCGCCCGGGCCAGCCGCCGGTGCTTCAGCTCGCCGCTGTCGCTGAGCCAGGACCAGTGCTGGTTCAGCCGGCTCACCAGCTCCTGGATCCCCTCGCTCCTGACCGCCACCGTGGTGACGATGGGCGGCTTCCAGTCGCCTTCGCTGCGGTCCGCCAGCGCGATCATGTTCCGCAAGTCCCTGACCACCTGCTGGGCGTCCGGCTTGTCCGCCTTGTTCACCACGAACAGGTCGGCGACCTCGAGGATGCCGGCCTTGGCCGCCTGGATCGCGTCACCCATCCCGGGCGCGAGCAACACCACGACGGAGTCGGCGAGCGAGGCGATGGCCACCTCGGCCTGCCCCACGCCGACCGTCTCGATGATGATCAGGTCGAACCCGGCCGCGTCCAGCACCCGGATGGCCTGCGGGGTGGAGGCGGCCAGCCCGCCCAGGTGCCCCCGGCTCGCCATCGACCTGATGAACACGCCCTCGTCCGCGGCATGCTCCTGCATCCGGATCCGGTCGCCGAGCAGCGCGCCGCCGGAGAACGGCGAGGTGGGGTCGACCGCGAGCACGGCCACCGTGCGGCCGGCCGCGCGGAACGCGCCGACCAGCGCGCTGGTCACGGTGGACTTACCTACCCCGGGGGAACCGGTCAGGCCGATGATCCGGGCCCCGCCGGTGGCCGGCAGGAGGTCTTTTATGACCGAACGGACGGCAGGAGACTCGTCCTCGACAAGAGATAGGAGCCTAGCCAGGGCGCGCGTGTCACCGGCCCTGGCCTTATCGAGCGTGTCGTTTGCCACCGGCCGGCTAGCCGCGCACCCGGAGCAGCAGCGCCTCGCCCTGGCCGCCGCCGCCGCACAGCGCGGCCGCGCCGAGCCCGCCGCCGCGGCGGCCGAGCTCGTAGCACAGGTGCACCGCGAGCCGGGCGCCGGAGGCCCCGATCGGGTGGCCGATGGCGATCGCGCCGCCGTTCACGTTCACCACGTCCGGGCCGACGCCAAGCTCGCGCATGGACTGCAGCGCCACCACGGCGAACGCCTCGTTGATCTCGATCAGGTCCAGGTCCGGCACGGACCGGCCGGCCTTGGCCAGGGCCTGCTTGATCGCGTTGGACGGCTGGGAGTGCAGGGAGTTGTCGGGGCCGGCCACGTTCCCGTGCGCCCCGATCTCCGCTATGACGTTCAGCCCGGCCCGTTCGGCATATTCCGCGGACGCCACCACGACGGCCGCCGCACCGTCCGAGATCTGCGAGGCGGTCCCGGCCGTGATCGTGCCGTCCGGGCTGAAGGCCGGCCTGAGCCTGGCCAGCGTCTCGGCCGTGGTACCCGGGCGGATGCCCTCGTCCTCGGTCACGGTCAGCTGTTCACCCTTGCTGGAGGTGGGGACGCCGGCGATCTCGGCCGCGAACAGGCCGTTCTTGGCGGCCGCGGCGGCCCGCTGATGGGACAGGGCGGCGAACTCGTCCTGCTGCCCGCGGGTGATGCCGAGCTCGCGCCCGCTCCGCTCGGTGGACTCGCCCATGGACAGGTGGTCGAAGGCGTCGGTCAGCCCGTCGAGCGCCATCGAGTCCTCGACCGTGACCGCCCCGTACTTGTACCCGGCCCGCGAGTTCAGCAGCAGGTGCGGCGCCCTGGTCATGGACTCCATCCCGCCCGCCACCACCACGTCGTACTCGCCCAGCCGGATCAGCTGCGACGCGAGCGCGATGGCGTCCAGGCCGGACAGGCACACTTTGTTCACCGTCAGCGCTGGAACAGTCATGCCGATGCCCGCCGCCACCGCGGCCTGCCGGGCGGTGATCTGCCCGGCGCCCGCCTGCAGCACCTGCCCCATGATCACGTACTCGACCCGGTCCGGCGCGACCCCGGCCCGCTGCAGCGCCGCCGTGATCGCGACGCCGCCGAGCTCGCTGGCAGACTTGCTGGCGAGGGCTCCGAGCAGGCGGCCTACCGGTGTCCTCGCCGCCCCGGCAATGACCGGCTGACGTGAATCGCTCATGTCTGCCACGATACCTAGTGGTGTCCGGAAGGAAATCATGGTGCTACCGCTGCTGACCCGCCTCGATCACGTCGGCATCGCGTGCCGCGACCTGCGCCGTGCCATCGACATGTACCGGGAGACGTTCGGCCTCGGGGTGCTGTCGGAGGAGGAGAACGAGGAGCAGGGGGTCCGCGAGGCCATGCTGGCCGTCGGGCCCGCGGGTTCTACGGGCGCCGGCCCGGGTGCGCTGGGGGTGGGTTACATCCAGCTGCTCGAGCCGCTGTCCCCGGACACGCCGGTGGGCCGGTTCATCGCCCGGCGCGGCGAGGGGATCCACCACGTGGGGTACGGGGTCGCGGACATCGAAGAAGCCCTGGCCACGGTGGCCGGGACCGGTATCAGGCTGGTCGACGAGCGGCCCAGGCACGGGTCCATGGGAGCCTCGATCGCCTTCCTGCACCCGGGCGATCTGGGGGGCGTGCTGACCGAACTCGTCCAGCCGCTGAGCTGATCGTGATGCCGAGCGTGATGCCCCATCCTGTCGATAAGGTGATTTAACCGGACGGATAGGATAGAGAACTCTGAAGGACCCGCCAAATCACCCGAGTAAGAGTAGTCTGCCAGTCACCGGGCGAGAGTCGTACCCGCCATGGCTGACACCCGCCGTAAAAATTTCCGTCGCCTTCACGTCTAGCCAGGATTAGGCCATATGCAATCGGACATTGACGCCCAGCTGACCAACTTCTTCGAAGAGGCCCCGCCGCGCGAGTTCGCGACGGTGATGCGCGGCTACGACCGCCATCAGGTCGACGAGCACATCAGGCAGATCGAAACCGAAGTGCGCCAGCACCGCGAGCAGACGCAAGCCATGAAGCAGCAGCTGTCTGACGCGCATCGGCAGATCCAGGAGCAGGAGCGTCCCACCTACTCGGGCCTGGGTGCCCGTATTGAACAGTTGCTCAGGCTGGCCGAGGAACAGGCCACCGAACTCGTCCAGGCGGCCAGGTCCGAGGCGAACGAGATCAAGGCCGCGGCCAAGGTCGACGCGGCGGAGTTCCGGGCCGCCGCCGAGAACGAGGCCACCGAGCTGCGCGCCAACGCCAAGCGCGAAACCGACGACCTGCGCGGCGCGGCCGAGCGCGAGGCGGACTCGATCCGGACCACCGCCCGGCGCGAGGCCGACGAGCTGACCAACACCACCGAGCGCGAGGTGGCCAAGCTCCGGGCCACGGCGGACCACGAGGTCGCGGACAAGCGGGCCGGGGCCGAGCGTGACATCGCCAAGCTGCGGACCAGCACCGAGCGCGAGGTGGCCCAGCTGAAGGCCACCGCCAAGCGGGAGCGGGACGAGATCCTCACCACCTCCAAGCGGCAGGCCGACGAGATGCGCAGCCAGGCGCAGCGGATCCTGGAGGAGAGCGAGGCGCAGCGGGCCCAGTCCGAGGCCGAGTTCGAGATCCAGCTCGCGGCGCGCCGCGAAGAGGCCGAGCGGCAGGAAGCCGAACGGCTCGCCGCCGCCCAGTCCGCCACGCAGAAGCTCGTCTCCGAGGCCGAGCAGCGGGCCTCCACCGCCGAGCAGCGGGCGGCGAAGGCGTCCGCGCAGGCGGACCAGACCCGCCGCGACGCCGACTCGCACGCCCGGCAGCTGGTCAGCAACGCCAAGAAGAACGCCGACCAGATCGTGTCGCAGGCCAAGGCCCAGGCCGACCAGCTCCTGGCCGAGACCAAGGCCGACGCCGAGCGCCGCCGCGCCGCCGCCCAGCGCGACGTCGACGAGCTCACCAGGCAGAAGGACAGCATCGCCACCCACCTGGCGCAGGTGCGCCAGCTGCTCGGCGGCCAGCTGATGCCTGGTATGGACGCCGCGCCGATGCAGGCGCCGCCCGCCAAGCCGGCCATCGCGGCGGAGTCGGTCCCGGCCGCTCCCCCGACTCAGGTGGCTCCGGCCGCCCCGGCGGCTCCGGCCAACGCGCCGCGCAACGGCAACGGCGGCTCGGCGCCGCCCACCGCCGTGCAGCCCGCCCAGTCGGCCAGCCACCAGGCCACCCAGGTCTCGCCGGCGGCCGCGGCGGCGCAGCAGCGGCCCGCCAACGGCGGCTCGCCCGCCGCGACCCAGGCCAACTCCAAGCAGGCCGCCAACGGCAAGGAAGACGACGAGGACTGGTGGACTGAATAAGGCTGTTTATTCGGCTAGGTGACCGGCACGATGGCGGCTGTGATCAGGCGGCCGTCCTGGATCTGGAGCAGGCCGAGCGTGCCGTGCGGCTGGCGCCTGCGGTCGGTGGGCGATCCCGGGTTGAAGATCCGCAGTCCGGGCGCGCCGGGTGTCCCGGGCCCTCCGGGCGCGGCCTCGTCGAGCGGGATGTGGGAGTGCCCGAACACCACGAGGTCCGCGCCGGGGAACCTGCGGCGTAGCCGGGTCAGCCGCCCGGCGGCCGCGCCGCTGTCGTGCACCATGCTGACCTTCAGGCCGTCGAGGTCTAGTTCGGCGGTCCTGGGCGCGCCCCATTCGGCCACGTCGGGGCCGTCGTTGTTGCCGAGCACGGCGGTCACCGGGGCGTACTCCGCCAGTTCGGCCAGGACCGCGGCGGTGCAGACGTCGCCCGCGTGCAGGATGCGGTCGGCCGTGCGCAGGTGTTCGGCCACCCGGGGCGGGCATACCCGCCACCGCCGCGGCGCGTGAGTGTCAGCTAGCACGACGACCAGCACGGAACCCATTGTCGCTGGTCCTATGCCCGGTCTCCCCGCCGCCCTGGATTCGGCACGCTCGCCGTCCGGTTGCGCGACGCGGAGCGTGTTTTCGCCGACCTGGGTACTGATTTTCATGATCACGAAGCCTTTTTAGTCTGTGCAGACTAAAGATCCCATATGAAGCGGCCCGTCAAGCTTTTGCTGTTTCGGTACCTGGTTTGTTGGGTTATCTGATGGTCTGGCCTGGTTTGCGTGCCTGGTACGGGGGCGTGCCGGTCTGGCTCCATGGCCTTGATCGCTGCCAGGTCACGCGGGCGGTGCCCGGGGTCACAGGGGCGCGCAGCGCTCGCGCAGCGATGCCGCAGGCGCCCTTGACGCCGGGCGGCCGGCCGCCGGGATGATCGGGCGGCGAAGGCATGGGGGTTCCCCGGGTTGGCTTGCCCGGGGGCGGGCGGGGCGGGTAGGGGTGGCGCGCCGGGGCGGCGTGGCGGCGGTAGCCGTCACTGCCACTCTCATATGCGCGGGTCGGGATCGCAGGTCTGTGACCGGCAGGATGGTGCCCCTGACTTTCACCGGGTATCGCCTCAGCGCCCATGGATCTTCCGGGGATCGTTCCTGCCGCGGCGAGCGTCCCGGCACGCCACCGGCTCGGAGGTGACATCGGCCGGGACTAGGCCGTCATCTCGGCCCAGACGAACCCGGCCAGCTCGCGGGCGACCGCGACCACGGCCTCGGGCACGGCCTTGCCGCCGTGGTGGACCAGGTGCACGTACCGGTCGTGCAGCCGGCGCTGCGCCTTCCACGAGCGGGCCAGCGTGTCCGGGTCGGCGCCGGCCTGGCGGCGGCGCAGCCCGGCGCCGATCGCCGGGGTGAACCGGTAGGCCCAGGCCGCCTCGGTCAGCGCGGTGCGGACCGGTTCGGAGCCGGCCTTGGTGATGTGCCCGCGGCGGGTCCGCTCCCCCGAGGAGTACTCCGCGGGCACCAGCCCGGTGTAGCCCATAAATGCCCGGGCGGCGGGGAACCGGCGCCAGTCCACCACCTCGGCGGCCAGCGTCAGGGCGCCCAGCTCGGCGATGCCGCGGTAGCAGCCCAGCCGGGCCGCCGGCCCGGCCAGCGGCTCACGGGCCGCCCACGGGATCAGCTCGGCCTCGAGGCTGGCCAGCTCGGCCTCCCGGACGGCCAGCGTGGCCCGGTAGTACCCGACCGCTGAGGCCAGCGCCGGCTCGCCGTACCGCTGCGCGGCGATCCACGCCCGGTGCGCCGCCGTCCAGTACGTCGCACCCCGCCAGATCCGCCCGTGCCGCATCAGCACGGCAGTCAGCCGCTGCTGCGCCCGCTTGCGGTCCGCCAGCAGCGCGTCCCGGGCCCGCACCAGGTCCCGCACCGCCTCCTCCGCCGGGCTGGGGACCCGCACCGGCGTCAGCTCCCCGGCCCGGCCCAGCCGGGCCAGCCGCCGCGAGTCCCGCTTATCCGTCTTGACCTTGTCCGAGCTCCCCTTCGGGATCAGCGACGGCGCCACCACCTGGCACGCCACCCCCATCGAGGCCAGCAGCCGGTACAGCTCATAACCCCCCGGCCCGGCCTCATACCAGCACCGCAGCACCGACCGGTCCGCGAACGCCCCGATCAGCCGCCGGATCGCCGCCTCCTCGTTGACGATCCGGTCTGTTACCGGGCTCTGCTCACCCGGCAGCAGCGTCGCCACCATGATCGTGTTCTTCGAGGTATCCATCCCCAGATGGATCAGCCCCGCCGGCGATGCCACACTAGACATGACGGCCGGCTCCCTTCCGCCGTAACGGCACCGGAACTGGGAAACTTGCACCTTCCAGCTTCCGGCGACCCGCGAGTTCAGCCAATAGGCTTACGGGCGGTCACCGGAGCCGGCCGCTTCATACTGACTTTCAAAACCGCTTCGCAGAAAGCATCTTCGGGACCCACCCCTTGAGCGTCAGAGCCTCTGCACCCCCTCCGGTCAGAAACCAAGGGCCAGGCAGCAGCCTGCCCGGACCGGACGCGGGCCATCCCCTGCACAGTGCACGTGGGTCCTGGGGCGCCAAGTGCCATAGGCGACCGCAACAGACGTGCCCGTTACGTGCCCGATCGGCCGGTCAGCGCCGGGAACTCACGGTCACTCCCGGACAGCTTGATACCCCGGCTCACCTGCGGACGGGCAGGCTGACCCGCTGCGCAAACCGACCTTCTAAGCAGCGGGTCGCGGGCTCGAATCCTGGCGGGCGCGCTGACCTGTGAAGGTTGACCCAGTAGCACCACGGTGACACGGTGGCAGGAGGCATGGGTAACTGCTGTAAGGCTGTTGCCGCTCCCGGCGTGGTCCTGGAGGAATCATGAGCATCTCGGAGCAAGTCGACGCCCTTCAAGCGCGAGCAGCGGAACTGAAGAGTTCCGCTGACCAAGCCCGGCACGAATCCGGCGAGCAGGTCAAGGCGCGCATCAGCCAGACCAAAGCTGACATCGCCGCCCGCCAAAGCGCCATGAAGGAGAAGGCTGAGCAGGCCGCCGACCGGACGCAAAGTCAGTGGAAGTCCATGCAAGCCGATGCCGCGGCCAAGATGCAGGACCTGCATGACCGCATCGGCCGCCAGCGCGAGCAGCATGACGTGAAACGAGCGGAAAGGGAGGCCGAGGACGCGGAGGCAGACGCCGCCGATGCGCTGGATTACGCCTCGTGGGCTGTCGAGCAGGCTCAACTGGCCGTCCTTGATGCGATAGACGCCCGCATCTGGGCCGACGCACGGGCCGCCGCGGCCCAGTGATCATCTCGGCTAGGACGCCGCGTGCCAGCCCCGCTCGGCACGGGATATACGCGGGATGGACCTTGAGCGACCTGCCGGACATGTATGCGTAAGCCTAGGTCGTGGCCACATCTAGCGGTCAGTCACGCATCCTCTTGAAAACCATTAGGCAGGCCGCTGTGCCTGGAATGCGACAGTCGAGGTTGTGCCGCTCCGCCGCGACTGCTGCCAATACTGCTGCCAAGCCGCTGGACAACGCCGGTCCCGGGTGGACAGCTGTGGAATGTCTGCCCAGCGCATGGACGGCGACGGACGGTCCTGGACGACATGCCTAAGCCTACGGAATAGAAGGTCGCGGAGCCGCCGCAGCGAATTATGTAGGTTGGCTGAGGCCCGCCTAGCACACCGAACACATGGCGGATATGATCGGCGCCAGTCGATAGCCTTTCGTGGAAAGTAACGCCGGGGGAGGGCAGTTGGGATGGAGGAGAGCATTCCGCCACGGTCGGCGTGGACTGTCGTGGACGAAGGATGGGGCCGGAGGGCAGCCGATTTGGCGACGCTGGCAGAGCCATATAGCTGCCGGGAGTACGTGGTGGTTCACCACAAGCTGGGCGTCGACGAAGGTGACCGGCTCCTCGACGTGGCTTGTGGCAGCGGCCTGGCGCTCGAGCTGGCACATCTGCGCGGGGCGGTTTGCTCCGGCATCGATGCCTCGCAGCGGCTCGTGGCAGTGGCCCGCGATCGCAACCCGTCGGCGGACATCCGGGTCGGGGACATGCATGCCCTCCCATGGGGCGATGCCACCTTCGACGTGGTGACGAGCTTCCGCGGCGTCTGGGGCACGACGGCCGATGTGGTGGGCCAGATCCGGCGTGTGCTTGTTCCCGGGGGCCGGGTCGGCCTCACCGTCTGGGGCCATCTCAAGGCCTCGCCTGGATTCTGGGTAATGGCTCCGTTCGCACTCGCCGCCGCGCCGAAGGTCGAGAACCAGGCTGCCATGGTGGCGCTTGGCCGGCCCGGGGCCGGTGAGGAGCTGCTGGCGCGGCACGGTTTCGTCGACATCGAACGGATCGACGTGCCGTTCGTGGCGGAGTTCGCGGACCCGGAGATCTACGCCCGGGCGATGGCGTCGACCGGTCCCGGGTACGAGGCGGTCCAGAACGTCGGTGAGGCCGCCTTCATGGACGCTGCCGCGAACGAGGCCATTGCCCACGTCCGGGACGGGCTCCCGCTGCGGGCCGAGATCGCCCTGGTCGGCTACCTGGCACGAACGCCCAGGGCCCGCTGAAACGGGACGAAGGAGACTTCCCTTGGCGGCGTTCGCACGAACACGATGCGGGCCTTGCTGCCGACGAGACGGGCGGCATCATCGGCAGGACAGGCTAAGCGCGGTCACGCCGCATCCCGGACTCTGGCGCCAGGCCATTGGTCCGTGGCTGCGTTTCGCGCGTTCCTCACCACGTGGGACATTCGCGGGACGCAACGCCACCATCGATAGAGGCCACCGGCATCATTCGCAGGTCACAGACCAAAGGCTGACCTGAGCCGTGGCGGTCTGTAAAACCGTCGGCTCAGCCTACGTTGGTTCGAACCCAACACCTGCCACCACCAGCGGAAACGGCCCCCCGGCTGCGGAAACGCGTCCCGGGGGCCGCTTTCTTCTTGTCACGCCGTGTCTCGCGGTGTGTCACCGTGAGTCGATGCATTGCGGTGTCCGCGGACGCATAGCGGACGGCGTCCGGGGCGCTCGGCCCGGGGCACCCGTGCGGGGACGACGCCGCGCTGCTGGTGAGCTGTTCAGCAACAGCATCCGGCACAGCGGCTCGGGCGCGGAGGGGGAGACGATCGCGGTCCGGGCCCGGGTGGCGGGCATGGTTCCCGGGGCCGGGGAGGCGGTATTCGCGGTCGCCCGTACGGCCGGCTGGATCGCCCGCGCCTCCCCGCGCTGTCTACACCGGCCCGGCTGCGATCATCGGCCCATGATGCCGTGGCCGTCTGTTGCCGATTCGTGACCTAGTATCGCAGCGCCAGGCGTGACCTGAACGTCTCCCAGATATGGAAGCCGATCCGTCGGATGTCATCCGCAGCCCGGGGCCCTGGCCTGAGCGGGCCGGCTATGACCCGGCGGCCCAGATGACGGTCAACCCTGCTGAGTACGTGACCGAGTTGTTCCGGGCGCACCACCTGGAACTGGTCCGGCTGGCCGTGCTGATCGTGGGTGATCTGGCCACCGCCGAAGACGTGGTGCAGGACGCCTTCGAGCAGCTTCACCGGCGGTGGCGGACCCTGCGCAAGCAGTCGAGTGCCTTGGACTACGCGCGGTCCGCCGTGCTGAACGGCAGCCGGTCCGTGCTGCGCCGGCGGTCAGTCGCCCGCAGGCACGCGGCCCGGATCTCCGCGTCCAGTCATCAGGACGCCGACGCCGCCGTCGGTTTCGAGCAGCGCAGCGAGCTCATCGAGGCGTTCCGCAGGCTGCCCGCCAGGCAGCGCGAGGTACTCGCCCTGCGCTACTACGTGGACATGAGCGTGGCCGACGCAGCGGCCACGCTGCACATCAGCGAAGGCGCCGTCCGCTCGACCGCCTCCCGCGGCCTCGATGCGCTGGCCCGGATCCTCCCGTCCCGTTCCTCGAAGGAGGCGTGAGGCATGCCTGACCTCGAGAACCTGCTCCGCGAGGAGCTGCAGCACGAGGCCCAGAAGGTCCAGCCCGAACTGCTCAGGCCGCTCCAGGTCCCTACCCGACGGCCCAGTTGGCGTCCGCGCCTGCTCCCGTTCGCGGCCGCGGCCGCGGTGATCGCCGTCATCACGGCGGGCGCGCTTGTCGCGGGCCTGACCGCGGCCCACAAGCCCGCCGCCCGCAAGCCCGCCGTCTCCGGATCAACCCCGGCCGGCCTGCCGCGCTTCTACGTCACGACCAGCTCCGGCCCCGGCGGCCGCGGGATACAGGCGGTGGTCCGCGCGTCCGCCAGCGGGAAGGTCACCGGTGCCGTCCCGGTGCCGTCGGCCCTGCCTGTGGAGTGGTCCGACTCTGGCGGTACCTTCGTCACCGCCGCCGCCGATGACCGCAGCTTCATCATCGGAGTCCAAGGAGGCCAGGAACCAACCAAAAACGGCTTGGACCTCCGCCTGTTCCGGTTCGCTATCTCCGCTGCCGGTAAGCCCGGCCACCTGACCGAGCTGGCCGCCGCCCCGATGCGCAACGAGATCACGGAGGGCATCGCGCTGTCTCCCGACGGCAAGCTGCTCGCGGTCTCGCTGATGCGCGACTCCCCGGCGGGCGCCGTGGGCGCCATTCAGGTCCTCGACCTGGCCACCGGGGCCACCCGGACCTGGACCGCGCCGGCCCACAGCGTGTATATTCCCGGGCCGCCCTCCTGGGCGGACGGCAGCCGGCTAATCGCGTTCACCTGGCTGCGCTCCACCCAGTCTGGCCTCATGTCCGCGCCGCGGGGAATCCGGCTGCTCGACACCGCCGCGCCAGGCGACAACCTGGTGGCGGGGACAGTGATCGTCCCGAGCGGCAAGGTCGCCGCCGGTTCCATCGTGAGCGCGCTGATCAAGCCCGACGGGCGCGGTATCATCGTGGTCACCTGGCGTGATCTGACTCCGCAGGCCAGTAACCACACCGTCATCGTGCAGTTCGCCGAGCTCCAGGCCGCCACCGGCAGGCTGGTCCGGCTGCTCTACACCCGGACGGAACGGTACGACGAGGGTCCCTTCATCACCTTGCAGGACAGCCTCGGTGTGCTGTCGCTGGGGTCGCAGGGACGGTACGCCCTGGTCCAGGGCATCCAGTTCGGCTGGCTTGACGTCGGCGGCCCCGACCCGGGCCGGTTCACGCCGCTGCCCGCGGTCCCGGCCGGACAGTACGTCAACTTTGCCGCCTGGTAACCAGGAGGTCATCCGCCGGTCGCGCCGTCGATCTGCTCGCGGAGAAAGTCGGCGTGGCCGATATGCCGCGCGTACTCCTCGATCATGTGCAGGTAGATCAGCCGCAGCGACATCAGCTCGCCGTTGCGGAGACCATCGGTCAAGCTCGGCCGCGTCGGGTTGCGCACTGGTGCCAGCGATCCAGCCTGGCGGCGTCTTGGCCGTGTGCCGATGAGTTTCCTGCCGCGGGGGTGTCTAGGTCTGCGATGACAGGAGGACATGATGGTCAAGGGTGAGACCCCGGCGCCCGGGGAGTATTCGGCGGCGGATCCCGGCCGGGATGCCGGCCTGCGTGCCGGTGGACGGCGAGCCGGGACCGCTGTTGTCCGGCTGGCCGGTGCCGGAGGCGAGGGTAGGATCCGGGCAGTGATCGGGACGGGTGAGCGGGGGGCGCTGTGAGCAGCGCCAGGGTGCTGGTGGCGGGGGCAAGCATCGCGGGGCCGGCGCTGGCCCACTGGTTGCGCCGGCGGGGGGCCGGGGTGACCGTGGTGGAGCGGGCGCCCGGGCTGCGTCCGGGCGGGCAGGCGGTGGACGCGCGCGGGGTGGCCAGGGAGGTCATCCGGCGGATGGGGCTGGACGCGGCCGTGCGCGCGGCCCGCACCGAGACCGCCGGCGCGTACACCGTAGACGCGGACGGGAACGTGCTGGAGACCTTCCGCGCGGACGACGACGGCGGCGACGGGTACATCTCGGAGATCGAGATCCTGCGCGGGGACCTGTCCCGGGTGCTCCACGACGACACCCGGGACGGTGCCGAGTACGTCTTCGGCGACCGGATCGCCGGGCTCACCCAGGACGCGGACGGGGTCGACGTGGCCTTCGCGGGCGGCGGCCGGCGGCGCTTCGACCTGGTGGTCGGGGCGGACGGGCTGCACTCGGCGCTGCGGGCGATGGTCTTCGGGCCGCACGAGCGGTTCATCCGCCACCTCGGGCACGTGATGTCCTTCTACACGGTGCCCAACGAGTTCGGTCTGGGCCGCTGGCTGGTCGACTACCAGGAACCCGGGTCCGGGCGCTCGGCCGGCCTGCGGCCCCTGCGGGACGCGACCCGGGCGATGGCCATGTTCTCCTTCCCCGCGGCCGGCCTCGACGTCGACTACCGCGACGTCGCGGCCCAGAAGCGGCTGCTGCGCGAGCGGATGGCCGGCCTGGGCTGGCTGGCCCCGCGCATCCTCGCGCACCTGGACCACACCCCGGACTTCTACCTGGACCAGGTCGCCCAGGTGGTGATGGACCGCTGGTCGAGCGGACGGGTCGGGCTGCTCGGGGACGCGGCGTTCAGCTCCTCGCCGCTGTCCGGGCAGGGCACCGGGCTGGCCCTGGTCGGCGCCTACCTGCTGGCCGGAGAGCTGGCCGCCGCCGGGTGGGACCCGGCGGCCGGGTTCGCCGGCTACGAGCGGCGGATGCGCTCGTTCGTCGAGGCCAACCAGGAGATCGGCCGGCTGCACGCGTGCAGCCGCGACGTCCCCGGGCCGGACGCCGAGCCAGGCCTGGAGCCTGCCGAGTGGCCCGCCGAGCTGATCGAGCGCGCGCTCAACGGCGTCGAGCTGCCCGGCTACGCGAGCGTGCCGGACTCCGGGGCCGCGGCCGGACCGCCGGTCACCTCGCCGGCCATGTCGTAGGCCGCCGCCTCGGGCACGGTGACCCAGCGGCGCAACTAGCGGGTGGTCGGATCCAGCAGGCGATCCTTCTCCGAGGGCGGCTATCTCGCGGCGGGCGCCTGGTTCTTGATTTCGTCGTAGCCGACCTTGGCGGGTGCCCCGGCCGGTGAGTAGATCACGCGGATAACGCCCGTCGGGAACGCCTCTGTCGCGATTACCTTCAGGTGGTACGGGGCGTCGCCGTCGTCGAACAGCCTGCGGCCCTTCCGCGCCGCCACCGGGTGCACCAGCAGGCGCAGCTCATCGACCAGCCCCGCGGCGAGCAGCTGCTGCACCACGGAGATCGACCCGGGGATGAGGATGCCCCTGATGCCGGCGTCGGCCTTGAGCGCGGTTACCGCATCGAGGAGATCACCCTTGATCAGCTCGGAGTTACGCCAGGAGAACTCCAGCGCCTGGCGCGAGACGACCACTTTGCGCATGTCGCCGAGCTGCCGGGCGAACGGGGCGTCATCCCCGCCCGCCGCCTCGCGGCCGGGCCACGCCCCGGCGAAGCTGTCGTACGTCTCGCGGCCGATCAGCAGCACGTCAGCTGTGTCATAGTCCTCGCCGACCGCGCGGCCCATGTTCTCGTCGAAGTACGGGAAGTGCCAGTCGGGGTCGATCTCGGCTATGCCGTCGGCCGAGATGAACAGCGTAGAGATGACCTTTGCCATCGCGGGGATCCCTTCGAGTCAGGTGGTGTCGGTAGGTAGACCGGCGCAGTATCCAAAGCTCATCGGCCGGCGCAGATCCGCCCTGACGCAGAGCTGAGATTCCGGGGCTCGTCTCGACGTACGCATAGACCGCAGCGTGGCAGGAGACATGGCAGCTGACGGCTCAGGGGTTCATCCGTGGTTCACCACCGGGCGGATCTCCACCCCGCTGTGGCTGGCCTGCACCTCCGGCAGCATGGAGGCCAGCTTGACCGCCTCGTCCGGGCCGGATGCCTCCAGCAGGTAGAAGCCGCCGACCTGCTCCTTGGTCTCCGCGAACGGCCCGTCGGTCGTGATGACGCCGCCCGCGCCATCGGAACGCAGCGTCGTCGCCATCGTCGCCGGTTCCAGTTCCTCGCCGCCCGCGATCCTCGTGCCGGCTGCCGCCGCGAACGCCGCATGGGCAGCGTCGTGAGCCTCCGCCTGCTCCGGCGTCATCGCGTCCCACTGCGCGGGGTCACCGAAGATCAAGAGCATGTACTTCGCCATGTCGGTTTCCTATCGTCCTCGGGGCCATGAAGCCTTCGGCCGCTACGACGAGCGGACCAGGCCGCGGATCATCGAACCTCCATCCGGCCCGAGCTCTGTCCAGCCGCCTTTCCGGCTCGCCTGTCATGACGACGAACGCGATCGCGCCAGATGGACGCCGCAGCGCCCCGACAAGGGCCGGGTGGGCTGAGATTTCCCGCGCCTTCCTTGCGCTCGCCCGAACCTCCTGCATAATCTCATTTACTGAGAAATCCGGGGGGCATCGTCTAAAGATGAGCGAATACGCCATTCGTGACCAGCGCGAACGACCACGCCGTGCGGAGATGCCGGTGCCCGACCTGGTTGCGTCCAAGCTCTGGCTGCCCCTGCTGCGGCCCGCGACTGTCGTCCGTTCGGCGCTGATCGAACGGCTGGTTAGTGATGATGCCCGCCCGCTCGTCTCGGTGGTCGCACCGGCCGGCTACGGCAAGACGACGTTGCTGTCGCAGTGGGCTGAGCGCAGCGGTCAGCCGTTCGCGTGGGTGTCGATCGATGAGAAGGACAACGACCCGAAGGTCCTGCTGACCTATGTCGCCGAAGCGCTCGATGCGATCGAGCCGGTCGGCGAGCGGGTGTTCGCCGCCCTGGCCTCGCCGGGGAGTTCGGTGCCCGGCTCGGTCGTGCCCCGGCTCGGAGCGGCGTTCTCGTCGATGACCTCGCCGGTCGTGCTGGTGCTGGACGACGTGCACGTGCTGTATAACCGGGAGTGCCAGGCCGCGGTGTCGGTCCTGGCCGATCACGTGCCAGCCGGCTCGCGACTGGTACTGGCCGGGCGGGCCGAGCCGCCGCTGCGGATCGCGCGGCTGCGCGCCGAGGGCCGGATCCTGGAAATCGGCCCCCGCGACCTGGCGCTCAGTATCGGTGAGGCGGCCTCGCTGCTGCGCGCCGCCGGTCTCGCCCTCGAAAACGGGGACGTGGCGGCGCTGCACCGGCAGACCGAAGGGTGGGCGGCCGGGCTGTATCTGGCGGCGCTGTACCTGCGGGAAGGCGACCCGGGCCGCGTGGCGCCCGCCTTCGACGGTGGCGACCGGTTCCTGAGTGAGTATGTGGAATCGGAGTTCCTCGCCCGGATCTCGCCGCGCGAGCGGGCGTTCCTGACCCGGACCGCGGTGCTGGAGCGGATGTGCGGGCCGCTCTGCGAGGAGGTACTCGACGAGCCCGGATCCGCGGTGATGCTGGCGGAGCTGGCCCGGTCGAACCTGCTGCTGGTGCCGCTGGACCGAAGGGGCGAGTGGTACCGGTACCATCACCTGTTCCGCGACATGCTGCTAGCCGAGCTGGAGCGCCGTGAGCCGGCCCTGATCCCCGCGTTGTGGCATCGCGCGGCCAGCTGGTGTCTGCGCAACGGCTTGCCCGAGGAGGCACTGGAGTACTCGATCGCGGCCGGGGACGTCGATACCGCTGCTGGCCTGGTGACCGGTCTGGCCGTGGCGGTCTACCGGCAGGGCCGGGTCACCACTCTCCAGCAGTGGTTCGGGTGGCTGGACGAGCGGGGCGGGATCGAGGGACACCCGATGGCCGCCGTACTGACCTCGCTGCTGTCCGCGCTGACGGCGCGGCCAGCCCACGCCGAGCGGTGGGCCGACGTGGTCGATCGCTGGCAGTACAGGGACGGGCGCAGCCCCGAGGACCCGGCCGCCGAGGCGTGGGCCGCCCTGCTGAGGGCCATCATGTGCCGGCACGGAGTCGAGCAGATGGGCGCGGACGCCGACGAGGCGGTGCGGGCATTCGCGGCGGGAAATGCCGCGGACCCGGCGCCCCTGGCGCTACAAGGGATCGCGCGGATCCTTTCCGGTGATCTCGACGGTGGCGAGGCATCCCTCCGGGACGCAGTCGGAGTCGCGGGCGACGCCGATGCCCCCGATACTCTTGCGGTGGCGCAGTGTGAACGGTCGCTCCTGGCGATAGCGCGAAACGACTGGAGTCAGGCCGAGGCCCTTGCCGACCAGGCACGCACCGCCTTGCGCCAGGCCTGGCTTGAGGAGAGCTACCTGACGCCCCTGGTCTGCGCGGCCCAAGCCCGCGTAGCCATGCACCGCAGGGACCTCCCGGCGGCGCGCCAGGAACTTATCGCCGCTCAGCGCAGCCGGCCTGAACTGACCTACGCGATCCCGCACGTCGCCGTTCAGGTGAGGATCGAGCTAGCCCGCGTCTACCTCGCGCTATCCGACCTGGAGGGCGCCAGGACGCTCATGCGGGAGATCGATGAGCTGCTCAGGCGCCGACCCGGACTCGGGACCCTGGTAAACCAGGCCAGGGCGCTACGGGACACCCTCGCCCGGGAGCACGGCTCGAACATGCCGGGTGCGTCCGCGCTGACCACCGCCGAGCTGCGCCTGCTGCCGATGCTGGCCACCCACCTGTCGGTCCCGCAGATCGGCGAGGAACTGTTCCTGTCCCCCAACACCATCAAGTCACAAGCCATCTCGATCTACCGCAAACTGGGGGTCTCCGCGCGGAACCCGGCAGTTACCCGAGCCCGTGAACTCGGGCTCCTGGACGGATGAAACCGCGCTCATTGTCGCGGGTACTTACCCGACCTGTTCGGGCGCGCTGGCGTAGAAGCGCGCCAGGTCGCTGGTCATCACCGGGATGACCTTCTCGTCGACGAATGTCATGTGGCCGGATTCATACCAGCTGAACTGGACGTTGCGGCGCAGCCGCTCGCTTAGGTATAGATGCGAGATGTCGAACTCCGCGCCGGCGAACGGCGTC